>JACCEC011705292.1_pt1 | contig 22424 bp, 17 predicted proteins | sample 7450121 | NCBI WGS metagenome assembly JACCEC01 (sample SAMN15323455, study PRJNA562643) | freshwater metagenome | isolation source: river surface water | place: USA:Blue River Watershed | collected 2017-08-18 | reverse complement strand
CTTACTTTTTCTTAGTTTTTAAAACAAATCTTCATTTTTGATGAACACTTATTGGCAAAAGTCAGCCTTGACGGTCGGACTTGGGTGGGTGTTGAGTACTTGCGCGTGGTCACAACGTACTCTGACGGCCGACGAAGCGGTGGAAGCAGCGCTCAAAAATAGCCATGCGTTGAAAGCTTCGAGTTTGGTGATAAAGCAAAACGAGCAACTCATCCGTTGCACCCGAGCGGTTCCCAACCCTGAACTGACGTTCGATAGTCCGACGGGGGTGTTTTATACGCTGGGTGTGCAGCAAAGTTTCCGTTTGCCTACGGTTTATAATCAGCAAGCACAATTACAGCAAGCGTATGTAGGATTGGCTCAAAAAGACCAAAAAATCACCGAAAACGAGCTAAAATTTCGGGTAAAATGGACGTATCTCAATACCCAATTCGGGCAGTCGTACCTTCGACAACTTCAAAGTCAGGACAGCGCTTACGCCCAAATCGCGATTGCCGCAAAGAGAAACTTTGAAGTAGGTACTATCGACAAGCTGGCGTTGGTATTTGCAGAAACGCAAGCAGCGGAACTTCGTAACCAAGTTTCGATGGCTACTCAAGAGGTAATCTTGCAAAAAAATCAACTAGGGATATTGATGGGGAATGTGCTCGCGCCAGAGGTAGCATTGGTTCCGTTGGACAAAATGCCGCTGCCTATCGTCGATACCTTAGGTAACGTGGATTCTGCTCCGCTTGTGGAAATGGCTAAGCAAATGGAAGTGGTTAGTCAAAAGGTAGTCGGCGTAGAAAAAAGCAGCCGACTGCCCAGTTTTATGGTGGGTTATTACAATCAAGGTACGCCAGAAACGAGGATGGGGCTTCGTCTGCGGGCGGGGGTGAGTATCCCGATTTGGTGGGGGCAGTACAAAAGCCGAATGGAGGCTGCCCAAACGGCGCAAGAAGCCGCCTATGAGCGGACGGAATCGCAAAAGCAGCTAGTATCACTCGACTTGCAAATGGCTCAAAATGAGGCGACGAAATTTAGAATGTCACTGGCCTACTACCAAACTATGGCGCTACCACAAGCCAATAAGATTATCGAAACAGCACGTCGCTTTTTTGAAAATGGTCAAACCGACTACATTAACTTTTTACGAACGACCAACGAAGCTTATACTATCAAACTTCGCTATATCGAAACCCAACGTAGCTATTTTCAGTCGATTTTGACCATACAACACCTAACAGGAAATTTATGAAAAAGATAGATAGTAGCCCCCTCAACCCCGATTGGGGAATTGTTAGAGGTCTCTTTGTAGGCTTAAATAAGCTCATTTGTTTGTTGATATGCTTCCTTTGGGGGATGGGGGGCTTTACTTACGCTCAGCACATGCACGCCGATGGTACCATGCACGATGACCATGGAGTTCATGAGCCAGCTGCTGAGACCATCAAAGTGAAAAAAGTCGAGGCGGTTTCGGATCGCTATGAGTTGGTGCTAAAATACGAGCACCTTCATGCTAATGAAGTGGGAAAAATGACGCTATACGTCGCTGACCCTGTCACCAATCGACCTATTAGCAATGCGAAAATCGTACTTTCGGCCTCGTTAGATTCCAAAGCGACGTTTGACATAAAACCTAAAGAGGCGGGTATTTATGAGGTTACGTCGCGGTTTAGTCGTGAGCGTATCTTTTCACTCACCGCTAAAATTGAAGGCATTAATGGCCCCGATTTGATGATATTGAAAGGGGTATTGGTAGGCCACGACGAGTCGGAGCACGCTCACGAGGAAGTCAACGAACAAACGAGTGACTGGCAAATAGGTAATTGGCGGATGTGGGTGATGTTTGGTGGTGGTTTGGTAATCGGTTTAATCGCTATGTTTTTGGCCATGAAGAAAAATCGAACCCTTTTTTCGATTCTTCTCATTGGTACTTGCTTTTTTCCAACCTATCAGCCTAGTCAAGCCCAAGAAGACCATGAGCATGAAAGTGAGCAAAAGATAGGAGTGCAGCAAACAAATGGTGATGCGTTTGACGTACCAAAAGAGACACAATTTTTGTTTGAAGTACTGACCAATCCTGTTGAAACGGGCAACTTCCGCGAAACTACCCAGCTGTATGGAACGGTGATTCCTGCTTCCACAGGAATGGCGGTGGTGCAAACGCCACAAGTGGGGCGCATTGTGTCGCTAACGACTCGGGTTGGGCAGCGTGTCAACAAAGGACAGACGTTGGCGGTTGTGGAACAGACCATCGACGCCAGCACGCAAGTGAGTTTGCAAGCCGAACGTAACAACTTAGAAGTTGAATTGGCGACGGCTCAAAAGGAGTATGAACGCTTAAAAAAAATTGAAGACATTGCTGCCAAACGTGACATAGTCGAAGCTGAAGCCCGCCTTCGCAAGGTGCAGGAAAACCTTAAAGTGTTTAATAACATTGCTAAAAATGGCAAAGGAAATAGCCGTTTGGTCGCGCTTACGGCACCGATTTCGGGCGTAGTGGCACCGTTTGCGGTGGCTATTGGCTCGACAGTGGGAACAGGCGAAACGCTTTTTACTATTACTAATCTCAGCAAAGTGTATGTGGAAACACAGGTATTTGAACAAGATGCCGACAAAGTCCGTTTGGGAACGGGCTTTGAGGTGGAATGCCAGCGAGATAGTGAAAAGCATAAAACCAGCCGAGTGCGGTTACTGTCGGGGGCGCAAGTCGTAAATGCTAACCAATCACAAAAAATGCTTTTTGAAGTTGAAAATCCCGACGGTGATTTTAAAATTGGCGAATACGTGACCGTGCGGGCGCAAGCACGCGACGAAAATCGGACGTTGGCGTTGCCCAATAGCGCACTAAGCCAGCTCAACGGTAAACCTTGTGTGTTTGTAAAAGAGTCGCCCGAACGTTTTAGGGTGGAATATGTGGCGATTGGAAACAACAACGGAGCATCTACGACCATTTTGAAGGGGGTACATTCGGGAGAAAAAGTAGTAGTTACTTCTTCGTATCAATTGAAAATGATTTTCCTAAACCAGTAATATGCTCAATACGCTCATAAAATTTTCGCTAAACAATCGGCTGATTGTATTGGCGTTTGCGGGGATATTGTTGGTTGGAGGATCCTATACGGCGATTCGGCTGCCCATTGATGTATTGCCCGACCTGAACCGTGCCCGCGTGACGATATTTTTGGAATCTAACGGTTTAGCTCCCGAAGAAATAGAAACTCAAGTTGTGCTACCCGTTGAAACGGCTCTCAATGGTGCGCCAGGCGTAGAGTCGGTGCGAAGTAGTTCGGCGATTGGCTTGGGGATGGTCTATGTGGAGTTTGACTGGAACACCGAAATTTACCGAGCGCGGCAGTTGGTGGCCGAAAAGCTCCAAACCGTGACTTTACCTAACGGAATTAAGCCGATTATGGGGCCTATTTCGTCGGTAATGGGGCAGTTTATGTACGTCGGAATGAGCGCAGACAGCACTTCGCCTGCCGAACTTCGAACCTTGGCCGATTTTACCGTTCGGCGCCGATTGTTGACCATCAAAGGAGTGGCGCAAGTCATTCCGATTGGGGGTGACCGTTTGCAGTACCAAGTGCAAGTGTCTAGTATAAAACTCAAACAATTTGGCGTAGGGCTCGATGAAGTGGAACAAGCATTGTCGCTTTCATCGCGTAATACCACAGGTAATTTTTACTACGAATACGGTTCTGAAGTCTTGATTCGAAACGTAGGTCGGGCTGAATCGCTGGACGATTTGGCCAATACGGTCGTAACCAGCCGACATGGTCAACCTGTGCTACTCAAGCAAGTGGCCGATGTAAAATTGGGGGCGGCCTTTAAGCGAGGCGACGGAAGCATCAACGGAAAGCCTGCGGTGATTATGGCGGTAGAAAAACAACCAGGTGCCAACACCGTGGCCTTGACCGATGAGGTAGAAAAAGCCTGCCTAGAACTTCGGCCTGCGTTACCGCGAGATGTGTCGTTGAACCCGAAGATTTTTCAGCAAAAATCATTTATTGAAAACGCCATTCACAACGTCACCGAGGCATTGAGGGATGGGTTTATATTAGTGGTGGTGATTTTATTCCTGTTTTTGATGAATCTCCGTACGACGGTTATTACACTGACGGCCATTCCGCTGTCGCTGGTGATGACGGCCATTATTTTTCAATTATTTGATATTTCCATCAATACTCTGACGTTGGGCGGGCTGGCGATTGCCATCGGCGAGTTGGTTGATGATGCCATTGTCGATGTTGAAAATGTTTTTCGACGTTTGAAAGAAAACCAAGCCGTAGGTAATCCCAAATCAACGCTTCGGGTGGTATATGAGGCCAGTTCTGAAGTCCGCAATTCGATTGTTTATGCCACCGTCATTGTCGTTCTCGTATTTGTGCCGTTGTTTTTTATGGAAGGCGTCGAAGGACGAATTTTTGCGCCGTTGGGGTTGGCTTACATCACTTCGATTAGTGCTTCATTGCTGGTATCGCTTACTGTTACGCCTGTGTTGTGTAGTTATCTAAGCCCCCCATCCCTCAATCGGGGAGCTATTTTTACCCCCCCATCGGGGGACGGGGGGCTGGTGCGGTGGCTTAAAAAACAGGATACTAAGCTTTTGCAGTGGGCATTGCAGCGGCCCAAGGCCATTCTAGTTACGGCGATATTGTTGATTATGGCTTCGGTCGGTACACTTCCTTTTTTAGGAACCGAGTTTTTGCCACCTTTCAACGAAGGCTCATTCACTATTAACCTCATTGCTCCGCCTGGAACTTCGTTGGAGGAATCGAATCGGTTGGGGATATTGGCTGAAAAACGCATGTTGGAGGTCCCCGAGGTAGAATATGCCAGTCGCCGCACGGGTCGAGCCGAACTTGACGAGCACGTAGAACCCGTCAGCCGTTCTGAAATTGAAGTAGCATTAAAACCTGATACCAAGCGAAGTCGGGATGAAATCATTGCCGACATTCGTGAAAAACTGTCGGTGATGAAAGGCGTTACTATTGTAGTAGGGCAACCGATTTCGCATCGAATTGAACATTTACTTTCGGGAGTACAGGCGCAAATAGCGCTTAAACTCTACGGAAATGATTTAGCCGAACTTCGTACCACCGCAGGAAAAATCAAAAATGTGATGCAAGGCGTTGAGGGAGTAGTGGACTTGAGTATCGAGCGTCAAGTGATGGTGCCTCAGTTGCAGATTCGCATCAAACGTGACGCGCTCCAACGTTTTGGATTGCAGGCTGGAAAAGTGGCCGAAGAACTGGAGGTGTTTTACAACGGAAAAGTAACGGGGCAGATTTACGACGGACAAAAAACGTTTGATATTCTCATTCGTGCCAACGAACATGAACGTTCTAACCTCGAAGCGATTCGCAGCACTCAAATCAGTACTCCTGACGGAACATTAGTGCCTTTGGAACAGATTGCTGACATTGAGCAAACCGTCACCGTCAACCAAGTGATGCACGAAAATACCCAGCGGCGTATGGTGATTTCGGCCAATGTCCAAGAACGAGATTTGGGAAGTACTGTCGAAGAAATAAAAAAGCAAGTGGGTAAATTGCAACTTGCCCAAGGAACGTATGTCGTTTATTCGGGACTCATTGAGAGCCAAGAATCGGCGACGCAATTGATTGGTTTACTGAGTCTTATTTCTATTATCAGTATTTTCTTGGTGCTTTTTACCCATTTCAAATCAAGCCGCATTGTATTTCAAATCATGCTCAGTGTTCCTTTGGCGCTGGTGGGGAGTGTTGTGGCGGTATTGCTTTCAGGAGGGGTGTTTTCGGTCGCAACGTTGGTAGGTTTTATTACCCTAACAGGAATCGCAAGCCGCAACGGTATCATGATGATTTCGCATTACATCCACCTCGTTGAGCACGAAGGAGAACATTTTGGAAAAGAGTTGATTATCCGTGGTTCGCTCGAACGCCTCGTTCCAGTCCTGATGACGGCCTTGGTGGCAGCCTTAGCGCTCATTCCCCTTACCCTCGATTCCCAAGCCGCAGGGAAAGAAATTCTCTACCCGGTGGCGACGGTTATTTTGGGGGGATTGATTTCGAGTACTTTACTTGATATGGTGGTAACGCCCGTTGTATTTTATGTTTTTGGAGAAAAAGCCCTTGACACTTATTTTAAAGAGAAAAATAAGGTTCGGGAGTTTTAGGCATGTTCTAAAATAAACGCAGGGTCGATGGCTAATTTTTGATAAATTCGTTGGTCAAAACATCAATTTTAGCGTAGTTAAATAATCAAAGATTTTCATTTTTACCAAAAGTGCCAGTAGCCCGATTTCCATATTTATCTGTGCCCCCTCAGAAACTTGTTTTATAGAAAGTTTACAAGAGATTATTAGGGGAAAGTAGAAAAAACAGCAGAAATTGCTAATTATTCGTGAGGGATAAACTTTTTCTCGTGGATACTAGTTAGATTTACGAAATAATTATCCACTTCATGCTGTTTCATCAACGCATACGACAAATCATTGCGCAGGGCTTCTTGGTGATATTCACCTTGATGCTGCTCAATAGCATTGTGTTTCGTCATGCGCACAAGCTTTCAAGTGGAAAGATTATTACTCACGCTCACCCTTACAAAAACTCTAATTCCAATTCGCCTTTTCAGCCCAACGACCACACCAAAAACGAATTGTTTTTGCTGGATTCGTTGACCAACGCTACCTACGCCGCACTTACGTTATCGGTGGCATTGGCAGTTTTGAAGCGGTTGGTTTCCAATTATTCGCCACGTACCTCATTTTACTTATTAGCAGCCTATCGAACTCCTTTTTTCGGGGATTTCTCCCTTCGAGGGCCACCTACTCCTCAATCAATAGACTTCTTTGATGGGCAATAAATCACATATATACATAACTACGTAAAATCGGTTTTATCAAACGGGTAAAAGTGCGTGTGTATTTATTCCGTTCCTTCAAAACGAAGGTTATTTCTCCTTTTAATCTTGTTGCCTGTCATCCACGCGTAGTGCTGTGGCTATCATTGACCCATTCTATTATCATTTCATGTAGGTACTTCGGAGCGTAGTCATTCTGTGAAAACAGAAAACGTCACCGAATGCCTGTTCATATCATTCCTAACGGCATTCTCACAATGAAGCATTTTTTCTTATTACTAGCGTCATTGCTAGTCTCAACCATTATTTTCGCACAAACTGGAAGTATTCGAGGAACGGTAACTGTCAAAGGTAAACCTCTGGAGTTTGGAACGGCAGCTTTGAAAAACACCCAATACGGTACTACGACCGATGAAAAAGGGGTATTCGAAATTAAAAACGTCAAATACGGTTCGTATCAGTTGGTGATTTCGGCCATTGGATACCGTACCATTACCAAGGCCGTAATCATTTCGGAGGCTAAATTTTTTCAAGAATTGACACTACAAACCGAAGAGTTAGAAAATTCGTTGGCCGAAGTTGTAGTTACAGGAACGATGAAAGAAGTCTCAAAACTAGACAGCCCTGTTCCTGTCGAAATTTACACCCCTGTATTTTTTAAGCGAAATCCTGTTCCCAACTTATTTGAATCATTACAGAATATTAACGGGATTCGTCCGCAGTTGAACTGCAACGTCTGTAACACGGGCGATATTCACATCAATGGTTTGGAAGGTCCCTATACCATGATTATGATTGATGGAATGCCCATTGTATCAGGACTTTCGACGGTATATGGGTTGAGCGGGATTCCAAGTGCGCTTATCGAACGGGTTGAGGTAGTGAAAGGGCCTGCCTCTACTTTGTATGGTTCGGAAGCGGTGGGAGGTTTAATCAACGTCATCACCAAAAAGCCGTCGTCGGCGCCTTTGGTTTCGGCAGATGTGATGGGAACTTCGTGGGCAGAATTCAACGCAGACTTGGGGCTAAAGTATAAGTTGGGCGAAAAAATCCAGTCATTGTTTGGGCTTAACTACTTTAATTTCCAACGCCCCACCGATAAAAATAACGATGGTTTTACGGACATTACGCTTCAAAATCGAATCTCACTTTTTAATAAATTCAGCATCGACCGCAAAGATAATCGGGTGTTTACGCTAGGTGGGCGCTACGTCTATGAAGACCGTTGGGGAGGGCAAACTCAGTGGACGCCTAAATACCGTGGAAGTAATGAGATTTACGCCGAAAGTATCAATACCAAGCGTTGGGAGGTGATTGGAGCGTATCAATTGCCCATGAAAGAAAAGGTAACGTTTCAGTTTTCGGCCAATGGGCATTTGCAGGATTCGTACTACGGAACAACTCCGTACCAAGCGCAGCAGTACATTGGTTTTGGCCAATTTACGTGGGATAAAAAACTCAAAGAGCGCCACGATTTGTTGGTAGGAACGGCCTTACGCTACACTTTTTACGATGATAATACCCCTGCCACCAATGCTGACGGTAAAAATGCGCCGTCTAAAGTGCTATTGCCTGGGTTATTTGTACAAGATGAAATCACGCTAACAGCCAACCATAAATTATTGGTAGGGGCTCGCTATGACTATAATTCGATTCACGGAAGCATTTTTACTCCTCGTTTGAACTATAAATGGACTTCTACCGACAAGAAAAACGTGTTGCGGGCAAGCGTTGGGAATGGGTATCGGGTAGCAAACGTATTCACCGAAGACCACGCTGCTTTGACGGGAGCTCGCAAAGTTGAATTTACGGAAGAGTTGAAACCCGAACGCTCTTGGAATGGGAACGTCAATTACGTACGGAAGTTTTTCTTGGGCAATGGCGGATACGTAGGACTGGATGCAACGGCTTTCTATACGTTTTTTAATAACCGTATCATTCCTGATTACCTCACTGACCCTAACAAAATCATTTACAGTAACCTGATCGGAAATGCGGTTTCGCGCGGATTATCGTTAAATATTGACGTATCGTTGGCCAACGGACTCAAATTTATGACGGGAGCAACAGTTATGGATGTATTCCAGCGCGAAGACGACGGCAGCGGAATGCTGGTGAAGCAAACCCAGCTTTTGACGGAGAAATTTACGGGTGTATGGTCCGTTTCTTATACCTTCCCCCAAATTGGCCTTTCGGTCGATTACACGGGCAATTTGTACGGCCCCATGAAACTGCCTGTTTTGGGGCCACTTGATCCTCGTCCTGAGTATTCGCCTTGGTGGAGTCTCCAAAATATTCAATTAGGGAAGAAGTTTAACAATGGGTTGGAAATTTATGGGGGAGTAAAAAACCTACTAAATTTTACCCCATCTCCTGATGCCATTGCCCGCGCCTTTGACCCATTTGATAAACAAGTAACGTTTGATGCGACGGGGCAAGTAGTGCCGACTCCGAATAACCCCTACGCGTTGACATTCGACCCGTCGTATGTATATGCGCCCAACCAAGGTATTCGCTTTTTTGCAGGTGTTAGATACAATTTGTTCAAATGAAAAAGTACTTTTGGATAGCACCTTTTGGCTTGTTTTGGCTTCTGGCGGTTGAAAGCCAAGCCCAAACACTGCGTTGGACGTCGTTTGAACACCTCACCGATAGCCTCCGCAAAGAACGCCGACCTATGCTGGTATTTATTCATACCGATTGGTGTACGTATTGTAAAATGATGGAAGTGCGTACGTTTGCGAATCAACAGGTTGTCACCAAACTTCAAGAAAGCTTTTATTGTGTTCGCCTCAATGCGGAAGAGAGCCAGCCTATTACGTTCCTGCAACGTACGTATAAGTTTAAGGCAACGGGGGTAAAAACGGGAGTACATGAGTTGGCAGAAGTATTAGGAACCGAAAATGGAAAACTCAGATACCCAACTACCGTCTTTTTTGACCAATACCTGCAACTCCAAGGCAGAATGGTGGGGGCAATTGACGTCAAGCAACTGGAAAGGGCGATAGATATTCTCCTAGAAAATTCAGCGGAAGTTGGTAATAAATGAAAAATTGAAAGTTTCAGTATGGAACAGTAAAGTTGCCTGATAAAGATTCTTTAGGTTTGTAACCCCCTAAATAAATTTATCTTGTGAAGACGTTAACGCTGATTACACCAGGCAATTTTCAACAATCTGAAACAGATTTGAGCACCGAACTTCAAGACGGCGAAGTTCTTTTAAAAATCCATCGCATTGGTATTTGTGGAACCGACTACCATGCTTTCCGTGGGAAGCAACCATTTTTTTCGTACCCTCGTATCCTTGGTCACGAACTCGGAGCGGAGGTAGTGGCGATAGGGGTAGGTGTTGACAACGTAGCGCTAGGCGATAAAGTATCGGTGGAGCCTTATATCAACTGTGGTAAATGCCAAGCGTGCCGCAATGGAAAAACCAATTGCTGCGAAAAACTTCAAGTACTCGGCGTGCATTCTGACGGAGGAATGCGCGAATATTTGAAAGTTCCTGCCAACAAAGTGTATGCGTCAAAAACGTTGAGTTATGAACAGTTGGCTTTGGTCGAAACGCTGGGTATTGGTTCGCACGCGGTCAATCGGGCACAGGTGCAGGCCAATGATTTGGTGTTGGTAATTGGCGCAGGGCCGATTGGCCTTTCGGTGATTCAGTTTGCCAAGCTCAAAGGCGCTAAAGTGGCCGTGATGGACATGAACGAAGGGCGTCTAGCGTTTTGCAAACAACAACTGAAAGTGGAAGAAACCATATTGTTAAAAAATAGCGACCCCGTGGAAGCAATTCGAGGTGTACTAAACGGCGACTTGCCAACGGCGGTGTTTGATGCCACAGGAAATCCAGGGTCGATGATGCAAGCTTTCAAATACGTAGCTCACGGTGGTCGATTGACTTTTGTAGGGTTATTTCAAGGAGAGGTAACTTTCAACGACCCTGAATTTCACCGAAAAGAAGTGACACTTTTAGCCAGTCGCAACGCCTTGCCAGAGGATTTTACGAGCATCATTGTGGCGATGGAAAATAGAACCTTAGACACCCACCCGTGGATTTCTCATCGTGTTCCGTTTGATACTCTTATCGACTCATTTGAAAAGCTTCTTCTTCCTGAGAGTCGAGTTATAAAAGCAGTAATTGAATTGTAAGTAAAGCTCGTTATTTTAATATTTAATTAACCTATGCCAAGTTTTAATTTAAAAGTGAACAAAACCCATACCTACGACGCCATCGTGATTGGGTCAGGGATTAGTGGTGGTTGGGCTGCTAAAGAGCTATGTGAGAAAGGTTTACAGACGCTTGTGTTGGAACGAGGGCGGATGGTGCGTCACGTTGAAGACTACCCTACGATGAATAATGACCACTGGGATTTTGAACACCGTGGTAAGCTGACCGATGAAGATAAAAAGAAATACCATATTCAGCTTCGGAGTGGCTTTATTGACGAATCCAACAAACATTTTTATAACAACGACCTCGACAGCCCTTACACCGAAGTAAAGCGTTTTGACTGGATTCGGGGAAATCAGGTAGGAGGGCGTTCGTTGCTTTGGGGCAAACAATGCTACCGCTGGAGCGATCTCGATTTTGAGGCCAACGCAAAACAAGGCATAGGAGTAGATTGGCCAATTCGATACAAAGATCTTGAAAGCTGGTACACCTACGTGGAGAAATATGTTGGAATTAGTGGTGAAAAGCTAGGATTATCGCACTTGCCCGACGGGTATTTTTTGCCCCCGATGGAGTTAAATTGCCTTGAAAAACACGTCAAAGGAAGTATCGAAAAAACGTATCAAGGTCGCTATTTGACCATTGGACGTGTAGCGCACTTGACCGAACCTATCAACGGTCGAGGGCAATGCCAAAATCGTAACCGTTGTTCGAGAGGCTGCCCCTTTGGGGCGTATTTTAGTAGCAATGCCGTAACGTTGCCTGCAGCCGATGCCACAGGCAAATTAACCCTCCGTCCCAATTCACAAGTAGCATCTATTATTTACGATGAAAAATTGGGTAAAGCAAAAGGCGTAAAGGTGATTGATTCAGAAACCAAGGAGGAAATAGAGTTTTATGCGCGTATTATTTTCTTGAATGCTTCTACGCTTGGAACTACCCAAATTTTGCTGAACTCTACGTCAAGTCGCTTTCCCAACGGATTAGGCAATGATAGCGGAGAATTAGGGCATAACTTGATGGATCACCACTACCGAGTGGGAGCAATGGGTAGCTACGACGGATTTGAGGACGAATACTACAAAGGCCGCCGCCCCAACGGGATTTTTATTCCGCGTTACCGTAACCTCGATGAAGCTTCGACAATGAAAGATTTTATTCGGGGCTATGACTACCAAGGAGCGGGTGGACGTGGTAATTGGGGCGGAGGCATTGGTGGAGGCGGAGTAGGTGCCGAGTTTAAAGATAGCTTGTTTGCCCCAAGTGGCTGGGGGATGTCGTTGGTAGGTTTTGGAGAATGTTTACCCTACCACGAAAACAAAGTAACCCTCAACCATGACGCCAAAGACAAATGGGGCTTGCCAACGTTGAGTATGGATGCCGAGTTTAAGGCAAACGAAATGGCCATGCGTAAGCAAATGAAAGAAGATGCCGTGGAAATGCTCGAAAATGCGGGCTTGAAAAATGTAACGCCGTTTGATTATTCAGGGGGAATCGGCGTAGGTGTTCACGAAATGGGAACGGCGCGCATGGGCCGCGACCCGAAAACGTCGGTGGTCAATGCTAATAGTCAACTTCACGCTGTTTCAAATGTATTTGTAACCGACGGTGCCTGCATGACTTCATCGAGTTGTGTCAATCCGTCCATCACGTACATGGCACTCACGGCGCGTGCTGCCGATTTTGCCGTAAATGAACTTAATCGCAAAAATCTCTAATCCCCAATCAGATGAACCGCAGAGACATTATAAAATCGTCGGCCCTGTTTTTGGGCTATGCTGTTTCCACGGCTACGTTGAGCGAGGCGTTTATGGCCTGCTCGCAAGAATCAAAATTGGACTGGAAACCTACTTTTTTGACCAATAACCAAGCGGCAAGCATTGCTGAAATTGCAGAAACGATTCTACCCAAAACCAAAACTCCAGGAGCCAAAGAATTGGGGGTGCCGCAGTTTATTGATAAAATGTTAAAAGATTTGCTTTCGGAAGAAGAACAAAAGGATTTTGTGGGTGGTTTAGAAAAGTTGGAGGAAGATTGTGAAAAAGCCTATGGGAAGTTGTTTGTGGAATGTACGCCTGAACAACGAAAGGAGTTTTTGACCAAACTGGATGCGGAAGCTGAGAAGCTACCACCATCGGTATGGGGTATTCGTTTGGCGCCCCCTTCACCAACGCCATTTTTTAGAAGAGTGAAAGAACTGACACTTCTTGGATATTTTACTTCCCAGAAAATTGGTAAAGAAGTGTTGGGTTACGACCCGATTCCAGGGAAATACATCGCATGTATGCCGCTAACGCCTGGCATGAACGCTTGGAATGAATAAGGTAAATCAGGTCAGACGATAGCCAGACCGTAAGCATTTGATAGTGAAGTCTGACTGCGAACACTGCGAAGAACCGTTTGGCTGCAACCCAAAAACAAAATTGACAATGAATTACAGAAAATTAGGAAAAACGGGTTTCGAAATATCAGAAATCAGCTTAGGAACGTGGCAGGTAGGAGGGAAATGGGGAGATGATTTTAGCCACGAAAATGCAGAACAAATTCTTCACACGGCCATTGATTCGGGCGTCAATTTTATTGATACCGCCGATGTGTACGGAGCGGGCGAAAGTGAAAAAGCCGTGGGTAAATTTGTAAAAAGTCGCTCAGAACGTATCTATGTCGCTACGAAATGCGGCCGTCAACTTAGCCCGCACGTCAGTGAAGCCTATCAACCCGCAGTATTGCGTAAGTTTGTAGAGGATAGTCTCATAAATATGGGGTTAGAAACACTAGATTTGATTCAACTCCATTGTCCGCCCACGGAGGTGTATTATCGCCCCGAAATTTTTGAGTTGTTTGAGCGCTTAAAAGAAGAGGGTAAAATCTTGAATTTGGGCATCAGCGTTGAGAAAGTAGAAGAAGCGTTGAAAGGAATTGAGTATGACAACGTCACCACGGTTCAAATTATCTTCAATATGTTCCGCCAGCGTCCGTCAGAATTGTTTTTTGAGCAAGCCCAAAAGAAAGACATCGGAGTCATTGTGCGTGTGCCTTTGGCTAGTGGGCTATTGACGGGTAAATTTTCAAAAGAGTCAAGCTTTACGGCAGGCGACCACCGCTTTTTTAACCGCAATGGCGAACATTTTGACAAAGGAGAAACGTTTTCGGGTATTGATTACGAAACAGGATTAGCCGCAGTAGAAGAGCTTAAAACGGTATTCCCTTCGTACGAAAACCTTGCTCCAGTGGCTTTACGCTGGATTTTGGGCTTTTCGGCGGTGAGTACTATCATTCCAGGCGCTTCTAATCCTACGCAAGCAACCGCCAATTTAGAAGCACTTACCATTCCAGATTTGACAGACCAGAAATTGCAAGCAGTGAATGCCATTTATGGTAAATACATCCAGCCACAAGTACATCATTTGTGGTAATATTGTTGTTTTGGTTTAAAACATGTCCTCGTTTTCGAAAAAATGGGAATTTTTTTACTCAAAAAGTCCCCTAAATTGCTCATAATTCCCTGTTTATACCTGTAAATGGGCATGGAATAAGTATTTTATAAATAGAGACATATTAGTAATAATGACAATACTACGAAGTTTAATAAGTCGTTTTTTGAGAGTTGAAAATTCAAAAATCTCTTGTTTGTTTCAATGAGTATTTTATTGATTTAGGGCTTTCCGACGGCGTCTCCACATCCTTTCTAACAAAAACTGGGGGAAAAATGGTTTTAACTGCCAAACATGGGCAGAGTAAATCGAAAGCCCCTACCAATTACGCTAAAAGCGCTTCAGTAGTGGGTAGTTTGTAGGAGTTCGTATTGAACAATACACGAGCCTGCAAACCATCCAGCTACACCAGCAGTGGGAGATACATTGTTAAAATTAAATATTTAGATAAAAAGTGTAAAACTACGTTATAATACGCTGAATGGACGTCGTCAAAATCAGTGAATGGATGCAGTAGTTATGGTTAAGTAAGTTTTAATGGCTATGATCCAAAATCAGAAATCAAGTCAATAATAATTGTTTTTTCATAGGTTAAAGGGTTTAGGAATAGACAGAGAGCCAGAAAAGATATCTTTTCTGGCTCTTTTGTTTATACCCAGCCCTTAAATATTTTTTGGGCGTAAGTAAGGTCTTGTTGGTGGGCTTGGATGGCGTTGAGCGTGTTGGGAGATTGTGGTTCCAGGCATTGTTCTAATACGAGCAAAGGCTTCACATTCACGGCTTTCAATTCACGTACAAGCCGTGGGTAGTCGATGTCACCCTCACCGAAGGTTTCTCCCCAAATTTGTCCTACCGACTGTCGTATGTGAAGTTCCACCACGCGTTTTCCGTACATTTTTACAATATCGAATAGCGCGACTTGGGAGTTGCCAGCCCCGCGGTAAATCCAATGCGCGTCCAAGCATAGGCTGACGTTTTGAGGATGCGTATTTTGTAGCATGTGATGAAACTCCCGCGCACCTGCCCTAAACTCTGCGTCGTGGGTATGATAGGCAAGGGTAATACCTTGCTTTTTTAACTCAGAACCTAGCAAGTCTAAGTTTTTGGCTTGCCTGATTAGCTGTTCATCACTTTTTATTTCGGTTCCTCCCCAACGAATAGGGTTGGGATTAGTGACCAAAATCGACAAGCCGAGTGGGTGAGCTTCCTTGGCAATTGCAAGAGCGGTTTCTATGGTTTTCTTGCTCTCAGCATCTTCGTGTAAAGTACTTCCCAGATAGGCCGATGGCATAGTAAGCTGGTATTTTTTTAAAAGAGGAGCTAGTGTTTTGACGTCGCTGGCGGAATAAAAACTGGGTTCAAAGGCTTTTAATCCTGATTTTACATATTCAGCAAGCGACGCGTCGAGATTTTCAGCCCAACTGCGTTTTTCGCGTTGATAAAAAGTAAACCAAGAATATTGGTTACACGAAATTACGGGCGTAGCTAAGGCGTTGGCCCAGGAGGGTTTGGAGGCTGTAAGAGCGCTAGTAGCGGCAAGGGTTTGGATGAATCGACGACGAGAGGAAACCATAAATGTGTCATTTTCAGTAAAAGACACAAACTTCTCTAAAAATACTTTTCTGTTTTTTAAGAATAAACGACGGAAAAAGCATCTCAAGGGAGCAAATCTAGGAGTAGTACTTACGGTTTTTTAACACCTATTGGTTTACCGAAAAAGCCTAAAGGTACATTCAGAAAGCCGCAGAAAAATTACATCAAGCGTCGTACAATCAAACTTTTGACCAACTCACAAAAAGGTAGCGGTTGGAGCGTTCGCCAGTTATCGAGGTGAAGCGTACCCCCAAAATTGAGGTAGTAGTCGAGTCGGTAGCGTTTCCATTCGCGCTCGGTATGTTCACGGGAGCCTACTACAGCAATCCAGCCGTCTTCAATTTCGTCAAACCATTCGGCATAATATTCATCGTCGGAGCCGTGAAAATTAAGGATGTTTTCGGCAATAAGAATGTATTTATTGATGCCTTGGGTCAGCAAATGGTCGATGACATTGCGTTTGAAGTGCATGATGTCGTTATGCAGCGTGTCGTTCCATTCCCCAAAAAGCTCAATGACAGCAAATTTTTTCTTGTAGTCAGCGAATAAAATCTTGACATAGAGCGTCTCGGAGTCTATTTCGTCCCACAAAGGGTGAATATAATACCCATAGATGTCGTGCTCGTACTGGTTTAAATTATAGTCTCGACCGTAAAAAGGGGATTTGCGGTCGTTGGCAGCGACATAATATTTTTCCCAATTATAAAAAGGTTCTATCTCGTGCATAGCGCTTTCTTCTCTTCGTCCGTGACAAATATACAAATGCCAAACGTGAGTAAGGACGAGGCGGACGGATTTTCTTGCTAACTTGCGCCTTTAATTTGACCCATTATTATGGCTACTTCTACGGTACAATACGACTACCAACCCGAACATTTGAATATTTCGGAGCCAAGTAAATACACCCCAGACCAGCTAAAGTCGGAAGAAATGGTGATTAACTTAGGCCCGCAGCACCCCTCGACCCACGGAGTGCTGCGCTTGGAAGTGGTGTCGGATGGGGAAATTATCGTAGACGTAGTGCCACACCTTGGGTACTTACATCGTTGTTTTGAGAAACACGCCGAGTCGCTGCCTTTCAATCAAATCATTCCTTACGTGGATAGAATGGATTATGTGGCGGCTATTAACTCCGAACATGCCTACGTGATGGGTGTCGAACGGATGTTAGGCATAGAGAAAGATATTCCAAAGCGTATTGAATACATTCGGGTATTGGTGGCAGAACTCAACCGCCTGGCTTCGCACTTCGTAGCCATCGGAACGTATGCCATGGATATTGGAGCATACACGCCTTTTTTGTGGCTCATGCGCGACCGCGAACATATTTTGCGGATGTTGGAGTGGCTTTCGGGCGCTCGAATGCTCTATAACTACGTTTGGGTTGGAGGCTTATTTTATGACTTGCCAGTGGGTTTTGAGGAGCGTTGCCAAGAATTTGTAAGTTACCTCAAGCCCAAACTGAAAGAGCTTCAACAATTGGTCATTGATAATAAAATTTTTGTGGAACGTACGGCCAATGTAGGCGTTTTGCCGCTCCCCGTGGCCATCAACTATGGCTGTTCTGGGCCGGTTTTGCGTGGTTCGGGCTTGCGTTGGGACTTGCGTAAAGTAGATGGCTACTCGGTCTATCCTGAGTTGGCGTTTAATGTACCGATTGGCGAAGGGCTTGTGGGTACCGTAGGCGATTGTTGGGATAGAAACTATGTTCGGGTGCAGGAATGTTGGGAATCCCTTGGCCTTATCGAACAATGTGTAGAAAAACTGTTGGGAGAGCATTGTCGAACGTCTGACTTTGACCCGCAGGCAGTAGTCCCGAAGAAGATTCGCCCGCAGGCGATGGATTTTTACGTACGTGCCGAAAATCCCAAAGGTGAACTGGGTTTTTTCTTCCGTACCGATGGAAAGTCGGATATTCCTGTGCGATGCAAAGCACGGGCGTGTTCGTTCAACAACTTATCGGTCATTGCCGAAATCTCACGCGGTGCTATGCTCGCGGATTTGGTGGCTATAATCGGTTCTATCGACGTCGTAATGGGTGAAGTGGATAGATAATAAAGTTCTCTATTCGTCGGTAAACATGTACCCTACGCCTTTGAGGGTCTTGATATAATTTTCTCCGACTTTTTCCCGTACTTTACGAATATGCACATCGACGGTACGTTCGAGAACATAAATATCGGCTCCCCAAATCTTTTGAAGAAGTTCTTCTCGGTTGAAGACCTTGTTGGGGTGGTTGGCCAAGAAAAATAATAGCTCAAATTCTTTTTTAGGCAAAACGACCGCTTTATCTTCTTTCGTTACCGTATAATTTTTACGGTTGATGTGCAAACCCGCAATCTCAATTTGAGATTCTGGTTCCGCTTTTTGAGCCTCTCTTCTAAAAAGGGCGTTGATACGGCTCATCAGGGCACGTGGCTTGATAGGCTTGGTAATGTAGTCATCGGCTCCAATTTCAAACGCTGCGACTTCTGAGTATTCCTCAGAGCGTGCTGTCAAAAATAAAATATACGTACTTTTAAACTCGGGAATATTTCGCAGTTGGCGAGCAGTTTCAATACCGTCCAATTGAGGCATCATAATGTCAAGAACAACTAACTCAGGAATAAACGAACGAGCTGTTTCAAGGGCCATTTTTCCGTTGGAAGCAGTAGCTACTTCGTAGCCTTCTTTTTCTAAATTGTATTCAAGTAGCTCAACAATATCTGGGTCGTCGTCGACGACTAAAACTTTGTGTGCGATTTGAGCCGATTTGGCAGCGCTCATAGCATGGATTTTTATTATGGCGACGAAATTACGAGTCGTGTTAACAATTTTAACACTCAAAACGTATTATTAACATAAATTTAACAGTAGAAGTCACTTTCTCAAAAGTCGAAGACCAGAAACTGTTACCCTCAGGTAAAAGCTTGACTATGAAAGCTGTATGCTAGTTAAATTAAGCGTTTTGAGGCGGAGGTGTTGTGTCTTGAATAAGACGAACAATAAGCTTTTGCAAACCACGTTCAATGACTTCGTAGTCGATTTTTTCTTTGGCAATGAGTACAAAAGCAATGTAGCTTGGCGGACGCTGCTCAGGAGAGGAAAAGAATAAATGCTTGTTTTTTCGATATGCTTCACGGCAGCGACGGCGAAGGAGGTTTCGGTCAACGGCCTTCTTGAAATTACGTTTCGAAATCGAAAATAAAACTTGGGGGAGAGGATTCGAAGGCGCCTCCGAGTCGAATAAGTAAAATACCTTAAATGGAAAAAGGTAGGACGTTTTTACTTCCGTACTACCTTTTTCGAACAAACGCCCTATGGTTTTTTGACTACAGAGGCGTTCGTTTTTTGGGAAAGTTTGCTTCATCTTAGCATCGAGTATCAAGCTAAAGCATTGGCTCAGAAAGCGACAACTCTAAACTTCAAACTCTAAACCATTGACTTATTGCTTGTGACGCTTTTCGTCAGAAACTGTCAATTTCCAACGACCTTTTTTGCGACGAGCTGCTAATACTTTACGACCGTTAGCAGAAGACATACGCTCACGGAATCCGTGCTTGTTACGTCTTTTGCGGTTTGATGGTTGATATGTACGTTTCATTTCTCTAAGCCTTTTATTTCTTGTAAATCCTTGATTTCAAAACGAGTCCGCAAAAGTACGGAAACTTTCAAAAGTTTACAAACTAATTTTGAAGAAAAAACCGACCTTTGTTTTTGATTTTGAGTATTTACGAATCCATGCCTATTACTTCGACTCCAAAACGCTTAAAAACACCGATTTTGTCGCCAAACTTTCTACAAATTGTGGGCGGGGTGGTGGTGTTTGTCGTAATCAGTAGTGTAGGGTATGGGTGGATGGGTTATGAATTAGATCGAACTCAGTCAAAAAGCCTGTTGTTGATTTACGGAGTCCTTTTTATAGGTTATGGTTTTGTCGTCACTCAAAAGTGGTCGAGGCGTCAAACGCGTTGGTGGATGGGAGTCGCCGTGTTTTTTCGGCTTATTTTTCTGTTTTCTACGCCTGTATTGTCTGATGATTTTTTTCGTTTTATTTGGGATGGGAGGTTGCTGGTAGGTGGTTTTAATCCGTATTTGTATCTTCCGTCAGAGGTAGTCAATACACCAATATTTTCGACAGCCAATCTAAGTACAACTTTGTACGAGGGGCTTAACTCTCCGCATTATTTTACAGTCTATCCGCCTCTTAATCAGTTGTTTTTCGGAGTTGCGGCTTGGACAGGAGGCAATAATGTTCAACTTTCGGTGATTGTGATGCGCTTCATTATTCTGATGGCTGAGGTAGGTAACTGTTGGTTGTTGTCGTCTCCTCACAACCTTGGGTTGCGACCAGCGGCAAAACGTAAAATCAATAGCTTGGCCTATGCCTTAAATCCGTTGGTGATTGTTGAATTGACGGGTAACTTACATTTCGAAGCCGTGACACTGTTTTTTGTGTTGTTAGTCATTCGTTGGCTTAACCGCCCTTGGCCAAAGGATTTCTATTTTACACGCTCAGCTGTTGCATTAGGGCTTGGGGCATCGGTTAAACTGCTTCCACTGATTTTTTTACCGTTGCTGGTACGACGAATAGGTTGGCAAAAAGGAATCATCTACTGTATCGTTGTAGGAACCGTTATTATCGGATTATTTCTTCCTTTTTTTAGTAAAAGCCTTGTAGCTAACGTCGGAACGAGCCTTGATTTGTACTTTCAAAAGTTTGAGTTTAATGCTAGCGTCTATTATCTCTTACGTGAAGTCGGCTATTGGATAACTGGATATAATCTTATTCAGATGCTCGGGCCTTTGCTGTCGTTGATTACGTTGGGAACGGTGAGTTGGTTAGCGTTTCAAAAACGAAGCCTCGTCGAAAAAATGCTCCTTTCGTTGACCGTATATTTTTTTTTAGCTACGACCGTACACCCGTGGTACATTACGACGCTTGTGGCGTTGGGGGCGATTACAAGGCGTTGGTATCCTGTGGTTTGGTCGTTATTGTTGCCTTTGACGTACGTGGTCTACGCTTCATCTCCTTACCAAGAAAATCTCCGAGTGGTAGGGTTAGAATACATTCTTGTTTTCGGAGTTTTTACGTACGAAATATTTCTGAAAGGCATTGATTGGAAAACAAACTAACTCTCATTGCCAATTTGCCCTCTGCCCTTTGCAAACTTGTCTCTTGCTCATTTTACCTCTTTGTTCGTGCTGCAATTGTTCCGTGCGGATTCGTTGGAGATTTACGTCAGCAATCTGTTTGTGAATAATAAAATTGTAGGCTTGGGCGTGGGTATCTTGCTAGTTAGTGCGTTGTGTCCACGATTTATCGCGGCGGTTGGGACGAATTGATGTCACTAGCCACCGTTGCCACCAACAACACGCCATTGAGAATAGAAGAAGCGACAAGACGGTGTTTTTCTCATTGAATGTCTAAAAAAGTTGCTTGCTGGATTTTTCCCTCGGGATTGAGGGCGCAGTAAAAAGCCGTATGGGAAGCGTTGATAGCACTGCGCAGGGTATTGTTTTTAGTATCGAAAGGAATGTAGTAAAAATAGTTGGGGTCAACTAGCAGCGAGGTTTGAGGCCGCTTTTTGACTTCGACGTCCAAAACAACGTTTTATGCATCTTCAAACTCGTAGGAGGCGACCAAAACAACACCGTTTTGTTCGGTGCGTGTCATTTCTCTTCCTTCTATCCAGGAAATATCGTCTGAAGTGGGTTTCCATTGGTAAAAATACGTGCTGTAAACCGACGTTAATGAGGCTGCTACTAACAATAAAGCAAGTGGAAGGTGTTTCATGGCAAAAGCGAATTTTCAGTGCTGTACGATAAAACTAAGCATTGAAAATTCGCTTTCAAATAATTTTTTGACGAGTGGTTAGGATACCGTAAAAGGCTGCAAAAGTTCGTAAACTCTGTGGAGTGGTAAGCCCATGATGGTATAAAATGAACCTTCGATGCGAGGAATACCTATCATGCCAATCCATTCTTGCACGCCGTATGCCCCCGCTTTGTCGAATGGGCGATAATGGGTGATGTAGTACTCAATTTCACTATTGGTGAGCGTTTTGAACGTCACATGGGCTACATCGCTCAGGGTTTGGTAACCCTGAAGACTTAACAAACAAACGCCTGTAATTACTTGATGTGACCGTCCCGACAATAACTGTAACATGTCGCGTGCTTCGGCGGCATCGGTTGGTTTGTTCAGAATGGTATCATCGACGACGACGACCGTATCGGCACAAAGAATAAGCTTGTCGCCTAAATCGTGGGCAAATTGTTCAGCTTTGTGTCGGGCCAAATACCCCGCCACTTCCGAAGCGGGCATATCTGCGGGAAAAAGCTCGTCGGTGGGGCGTACTTCTACCGTAAATTCAACCCCTATTTCCCGCAGTAATTGCTGACGGCGTGGAGAG
>JACCEC013187075.1_pt1 | contig 22431 bp, 18 predicted proteins | sample 7450121 | NCBI WGS metagenome assembly JACCEC01 (sample SAMN15323455, study PRJNA562643) | freshwater metagenome | isolation source: river surface water | place: USA:Blue River Watershed | collected 2017-08-18 | reverse complement strand
CGGACAGCTTTGTGTCATCGTCAGCGTATACGTTTGCGCAGCAGCGTCATATTCAGACGTGACCTGCACACGGGGTGTGCCTGCCTGGCTGTACCAGCGCTCGAACTGACTGAGATCGCGACCGTTGGCATCGCTCATCGCAGCGCGGAAGTCATCGCAAGTCACGGCCTGTCCGTCATGACGACTGAAGTAAAGATCCATGCCTTTGCGGAATCCCTCGCGACCGAGCAAGGTCTGCATCATGCGCACGACTTCGGACCCTTTCTCATAAATCGTCAGCGTGTAGAAATTATTAATCTCGACATAAGAATCAGGCCGCACCGGATGCGCCATCGGACCGGCATCTTCGGGAAATTGTGCTGCGCGCAGCACGCGCACGTCTTCGATACGCTTGACCGCGCGACCACTATCACTGCCCATCATGTCGGCAGAAAATTCCTGATCACGGAAAACTGTAAGGCCTTCCTTCAGCGATAACTGAAACCAGTCGCGGCAGGTGACGCGATTGCCTGTCCAGTTATGAAAATACTCATGCGCGACGACGGATTCAATGTTGCCGTAATCCGCATCGGTAGCAATACGCGGATTAGCGAGAACATATTTGGTGTTGAAAATATTCAGCCCCTTGTTCTCCATCGCGCCCATGTTGAAATCACTCACGGCCACAATCATGAAACGGTCGAGATCCAGCTCAAGTCCGAATCGCTCTTCATCCCAGCGTATGCTTTTAACGAGCGATTCCATGGCATGCGAGGTCTTGTCGAGATTGCCCTCCTCCACCCACACTTGCAGCAGCACTTCCCGACCAGACTGCAGGCGCAGTGTTTGTTCTTCACACACCAGTTGTCCGGCTACCAGCGCAAACAAGTACGAAGGTTTGCGGAAGGGATCTTCCCACAAGGCGTAATGTCGACCATCACCGATGTCACCCTGCTCGATCAGATTGCCGTTGGAAAGCAGTACCGGATACTTTGCTTTGTCACCGCGCAGCATGATCCTGTATTTCGCCATCACGTCGGGGCGATCAGGGAAATACGTAATTTTGCGGAAGCCTTCGGCTTCGCATTGCGTGAAAAAATTACCGTTGGAAACGTACAAGCCCATCAGCGAGGTATTGCGATCGGGATGAATCAGCGTCTCGATTTCCAGCGTAACTTCATCAGGCGCGTTGTCGATGATGAGCTTGCCGCCAGACAGACGGTAATCGCGCTTGCTAAGCGTGCGGCCATTCATCCGCAAGGCAACCAGCGTCAGGTCTTCACCAAACAGCACCAGTTCACGCGATTGCGCTTCGGTATTGCGTCGCAGCACACTGCGCGCAGCAACGCGTGTGGCTTTCGGATCGAGATCAAAACCGATGTCGATCGTATCGACCCAGAAAGTGGGCGGCGAGTATTCGAGTCGGTGAATCGTGGCAGCAGTATCAGTACGCATGGGATAGGAAAGACGGGCAATCAGTCGGAAAGGCGCATTTTACCAAGGGAGACGCTGTAGGATTCCACGTTGAACGGCGATGCGGCATTGCCAAGCGATGCGAGTACCAGAAAAATCAAGGATTTGACATCAGTTTCTCAGCCGAAAAAGTGTCCGGCGTATCTGGCCGTTGATGCCCCGGACATGTGAACTCGCGAGTGTCCATGGCCTGCATGCAGCAAACGAAAAACTATGAGAACCTAGCGCTTGTGCGTCATCGCGTGCAGAACTGAATTTGCCCAAACTATCATGAGATTTGCCGCCTGCCTCATCATCACCCTTAGCCTGCTGCTGTCGGGCTGCGCCAGCAAGATACGCAGCGAGGTGACTGCCTTTCACCAATGGCCTGCCGCCATGGCAGAAAAGACCTTCAGCTTTGTTCACAAAGAGGGTGAGCCCACAGGACTGGAGCGTCAGAGTTATGAAAATCTGATTCGCACCGAACTGATCAAACAGGGACTGCGCGACGCCGGCGACGCAAAGGATGCAGCGCTGGCCGTGAGTTTCAATGCGATGGTCAGTGCGAAAGACGTACGCGTGGTCGAGACTGTGCTGGTTGATTCCTGGTCTGGCATGCCTTGGTACGGGCCAGGCTATTACTCGCCTTATTGGGGGGGATGGCCCGGCTATTCACCCTTCTACGGTCCTTTTGGCCCCGGCATGCCCGTCGCCCGCGAGCAGCAGCGTCGTTACACCGTGTTTTACCGCGAATTGAAACTGAAGATTAATGACACGCTCGCCGGGCAACCTCTCTACGAAGTCACCGTGCGCAGCGAAGGCAAGGAAGGCAATCTCGCCAAGATCATGCCGTATCTGGTGCGCAGCGCATTTGCCGAGTTTCCGGGCAAAAGCGGCACCCCGCGAATCGTAGAAATGAAAATCGATGCAAAACCCTGACGAGCTAAGCCTCTGCTCAATTCACCCTCACGTCACATAGGCCACCGAGGCCCAGGTAATCAGCCCAAGTAACATCACCGCAGCGGCAAGCACGATCAGGAGTCTGCCGAAATGCGGGCCGTGATCAGCACCCGACGGTTGCTCGTCGGGATGCTGCATCGGGTTGTCCTGATCAATATCTTCTCGCATTGAACTATCTCAGGGCAGCAAGACGGTTGAACCCGTGGTCTTTCGCGCTTCCAGATCGCGATGTGCCTGCTGTACATCGCTCAGGGCATAACGCTGATTGATCTCAATTTTTACTTTGCCGCTTTCGACCATGTGGAACAAATCGGCCGCCATGGCTTCGAGATCGCTGCGCTTGGCTGCATAGGAAAAGAGCGTAGGACGTGTGATGAACAGCGATCCGCGCGAAGCGAGTTCGTTGAGCGAAAACGGTGGCACAGGTCCGGAAGCAGAGCCGTAACTCACCATTGTTCCCAGCGGCGAGAGGCAATCCAGCGAGCCAATGAAAGTGTCATTACCGATTGAGTCATAGACCACGGGCACGCCCTTGCCGCCAGTGATTTCCTTGACGCGCTCAACAAAATTTTCTTTGTTGTAGTTGATGATGTGCGTGCAGCCATGCGCCTTGGCGAGCTCGCCTTTTTCATCCGAGCCAACCGTACCGATCATGGTCACGCCCAGTGCGCGTGCCCACTGACAGGCGATCAACCCCACGCCACCAGCCGCAGCATGAAACAATATGGTCTCGCCACCTTTCAGCGGAAAAGTCCGGTGAAACAGATATTGCACCGTCAACCCCTGCAACATCATCGCGGCAGCCGTTTCGAAGCTAACCGAATCCGGCAGCTTGACCAGCGCTTCAGCCGGCATCACTCGCGCCTCGGCATAAGCACCGGGTGGACGCGTCGCGTAGGCCACACGATCACCCGCTTTTACGTGCGTGACATTCGCCCCGACGGCTTCGATCACGCCGGCGCCTTCCATGCCCAGTCCCGCAGGCAAGGGCTGCGGGTAGAGACCTGTGCGGAAATAAACGTCGATGTAATTTAGACCAATCGCGTGATGACGGATTCTGACTTCGCCGGGACCTGGTTCGCCGACCTCAACGTCGACATACGACATCACCTCGGGACCACCATTGCTGAAACACCGTATTGCTTTTGTCATGACTGTACCTGCCAAAAAATGATTGAACGATGAAAAACGAATGATAACTTCAAACTAAGCTAGTTCAGACCACGCCCCGATGCTCGCTGCCCCGCAGACCGAACGACACCAGCTGTATACAGGTCGAGGTTTCATGTTTTCTTTCGGGATAACAGATAAATCCCCGCCAGCACCAGCGCCGTCCCCGCCAGCTGTATCCCGGCAATCGGCTCCTGCAGCAGCCATGCCGCCAAAAACAGAGTGGACACCGGCCCGGCCATGCCCGCCAGCGATGCCACCGGCGCACCCACGCGGGCGATGGCCATCATGGTCAAAAATACCGGTAACACCGTGCAAAACACGGCATTGATCACGGAAAGTCCATAGACCTCAGCCGGCTGCAGCAGCAAGGCCGGTGGCCGCAGCAGCAAAAACTGCGCAATTGACGCCAGCGCCGAGACGCACATCACATACGACACCAGTCGCACCGTGCCCACCCGCTGCACAAGCTCACCCGAAAACAGCAAGTACATCGCATAACTTACCGCGCTGCCCAGCACGAAAGCCCCGCCCACCAGCACATTGGCGCCACCCAAACGGACGTCATGAATGAAGACCAGAATCGTACCGCCATAGCAAATGGCCAGCGCCAGCCACTCAAGGGAGCTGACCCGTTTTTTTAGCAAAAACACCGACATCAGCAACACGAAGGATGGCGTGAGAAACAGGATCAGCCGCTCGAGCCCTGCAGAAATATAAGCCAGCCCAATAAAATCCAAATAACTCGACAGGTAGTAGCCCAGCAAGCCCAGCTGAACGATACGCCAGCGGTCCGCCATTGCCAGCGGCGCCTTACGGCTCATTTGTACCAGCGCGATGATGCCAAAGGCAGGCAACGAGAACAGCATCCGGAAAGCCAGCACCGTCATTGCATCGACCTGATGCCGGTACAGCAGCTTCACCACAATGGCTTTGCCTGAAAACAGCACAGCGCCCACCAGCGCCATTGCCAATCCAATAAGAAACCACCGGCGCTGCAATTGCTGTTGGGCTATCAGTGGCGGGCTTGAGGGCATGAAATCGGCTGAAGGTTGAAGGCAAGTGAGGGTCTGCAAGGATTCTACTGGGGGCACCATCGCGCGGCCTTTGGCATTGACGAAGCCGCCATTTGCGGCGGGTTTTCGCACGGACCGGTATGTTAAAATCCGCCCCCTGTTCATCCGCCAATACAGGCGAAAAAACTGTCTGCGCAAGCGCCTCCCGGCGTACTGCACGAATTGCAAGGCCAGTAACGAATTCCGGAAAGAAAGCACATGGCAGGACATAGCAAATGGGCCAATATCAAGCACAAAAAGGCCGCGACTGACGCCAAGCGCGGCAAGATCTGGACCCGGCTGATCAAGGAAATCACCGTCGCTGCCCGCATGGGCGGCGGCGACATCGACAGCAATCCTCGGCTGCGTCTTGCTGTCGACAAGGCGGCGGATGCCAATATGCCCAAGGACAACGTGACCCGCGCCATCCAGCGCGGCACTGGCGGCCTTGAGGGCGTGAACTACGAAGAAATTCGCTACGAAGGTTACGGTCTGAACGGCGCAGCCATCATCGTTGACTGCATGACAGACAACCGCGTACGCACGGTGGCCGAAGTGCGGCACGCCTTCTCGAAGTACGGCGGCAATATGGGCACCGAGGGTTCAGTGGCTTTTCTGTTCAAGCATTGCGGGCAACTGCTGTTTGCGCCCGGCACCAACGAAGATGCACTCATGGAAGCCGCGCTTGAAGCGGGCGCAGATGATGTGATTGCCGATGATGAAGGCGGCTTTGAAGTTCTCTGTGATCCACAGATTTTTTCAAATCTGCGTGAAACTTTGGAGAAGGCCGGCTTCAAACCGGAAGTGGCTGAAGTCACGATGAAGCCGTCAACAAGTACGGAATTCACCGGCGATGATGCGGTGAAAATGCAGAAACTGCTGGATGCGCTGGAAAATCTCGATGATGTGCAAGAGGTTTATACCAATGCCGTAATAGAAAACTGAGCAAGACGTCTGAACAAAGCAATTACGACGCTGCCTGCAATTCGTTTTTTGATCCTGCCGCACATCGGATGCGGCAACGCTGATACGACAACCTGACCTGAAGCTTTCATGAAAATTCTTGTTGTAGGCTCTGGTGGCCGCGAACACGCACTCGCCTGGAAGCTGGCGCAATCCAAACGCATACAAGTCGTGCTGGTAGCACCCGGCAATGGCGGCACCGCGCTGGATGTGCGCATGAAGAATGTGGCCATCACCGACCCCGATGCGCTTGCGGATTTTGCGCAGCAGGAGCAAGTCACGCTGACTGTGGTTGGTCCGGAGGCGCCGCTGGCTGCTGGCATCGTGGATATCTTCCGCGAGCGTGGCATGCATATTTTCGGTCCCACCCGGAAAGCGGCGCAACTGGAGAGTTCAAAGGACTTCGCAAAATCTTTCATGGAACGTCATGGCATACCGACGGCACGCTATCAGACTTTTTCGGATGCAGCTGCAGCCCATCGTTACATTGACGAGCAAGGCGCCCCTATCGTGGTCAAAGCCGACGGGCTCGCCGCTGGCAAAGGCGTGGTGGTGGCCATGAACCTGGAGGAAGCCCACGGCGCAATCGACATGATGTTGTCGGACAATCGCTTTGGTGATGCCGGCGCGCGCGTGGTGGTCGAAGAATTTCTTGAGGGCGAAGAAGCCAGCTTCATCGTCATGGTGGACGGCAAAAACATCCTGCCGCTGGCGACTAGTCAGGATCACAAACGCTTGCTGGATCAAGATCAGGGTCCGAACACGGGCGGCATGGGTGCCTATTCGCCTGCCCCCATTGTCACACCGGAATTACATGCACGCGTAATGCGCGAGATCATTCAACCGACCGTGCAAGGCATGGCCAAAGATGGCATTCCCTATACGGGTTTTCTGTATGCCGGCCTGATGATTGATGCCGAAGGCAATCCCAAAACATTGGAATTCAACTGCCGCATGGGTGACCCGGAGACGCAGCCCATCATGGCGCGCCTGAAAACTGATCTGGTGTCGGTCATGGAACATGCCGTTGCGGGTACGCTGAATGAAATCGAACTCGACTGGGACAGGCGCACTGCACTGGGCGTGGTCATGGCCGCAAGCGGTTATCCTGATGCGCCGCGCAAAAATGATGTGATCAAGGGCATTCCCGAAGAAACCGAACACAGCGTGACCTTTCATGCGGGCACAGCACTGGACAACAAAACGCTCACCACGCAAGGCGGACGCGTATTGTGTGTAGTGGGTCTCGGCGACAGCGTTCGCGTTGCACAGAAACATGCGTATGAGGCGCTGGACAAGATCCATTTTGACGGCATGCAGTTTCGCCGTGATATAGGCTGGCGCGCACTGAAACGACCAGTCTGAACAACACGAGCAAACAAAAGGAAAATCCATGAACACGCCCGACCCGAATGCCGTCCGGACCTGGCTTTTGTCGCTGCAAGAGCGCATCGTGTCTGCTGCTGAAGCGGTCGACGGTGGCCAATTCATCCGCGACAGCTGGGAACGGCCCGAGGGTGGTGGTGGCATTTCGCGTCTCATCGAAGAAGGCAATGTGCTCGAACGCGGTGGCGTGGGTTTTTCGCATGTTAAAGGTATGAGCCTGCCGCCGTCTGCTGCCGCCAATCGTCCGGAAGTGGCCGGACATCCTTGGGAAGCGATGGGTGTATCACTGGTTTTTCATCCGCGTAATCCTTATGCACCAACCGTACACATGAACGTGCGCTTCTTCACCACGACGGGCGAAGGCAATCAGCGGGTCTGGTGGTTCGGTGGCGGTATGGACCTGACGCCCTACTACGGCTTCGAAGAAGACGCGCAGCATTTTCACCAAACCTGTCGCAACGCGCTGGATCCATTTGGTGCCGAGCTGCATCCGCGCTTCAAGCAATGGTGCGATGAGTACTTCTATCTGAAGCATCGCAAAGCGGCGCGCGGTGTTGGCGGTGTGTTCTTTGATGATTTCAACATAGCTGGCTTTGAGCAGAGCTTTGCAATGACGCAAAGTGTCGGCGATCATTTTATTGATGCTTACCTGCCTATTCTGAAGCGCCGCAAAGACATTGCGTATGGCGAGCGCGAGCGTGATTTCCAGGCTTATCGTCGTGGCCGTTATGTAGAGTTCAATCTGGTCTTTGACCGAGGCACCTTGTTTGGTCTCCAATCGGGCGGACGCACTGAATCCATCCTGATGTCGATGCCACCTGTCGTCAAATGGCGTTACGACTGGCAGCCTGAGGCAGGCTCGCCTGAAGCGAAACTCTATACGGATTTCCTGCCACATCGTGACTGGCTTGCCGCGTGAGCGAGCGCTGTGTGCTGCTGCTGGGCGGCAGCTTCGATCCGGTGCATTCGGGTCATGTTGGACTGGCACGCTACTTTTGCACACTGCTGCATCCTGATGAACTGCGTCTGATACCCAGCGGTCGGCCTTGGCAAAAGCCAGACATGGCCACACCGGCTGTGCATCGTATCGCGATGCTGCGCATTGCCTTTGATGGGTGGCCCACGTCGCTGTGTATCGATGAACAGGAAATCCATCGCGAGGGACCGAGCTACATGATCGATACCCTGCGCAGTCTGCGCAGCGAACTGGGCAGCGACGTGTCGCTTGCGCTCATCATGGGTGCAGACCAGCTGATCAATTTGCACACTTGGCATGAATGGCCTGCCTTGTTCGATAAAGCCCACCTGTGCATTGCCGCGCGGCCTGGTTTCACAATGGACGATGCAGCTCTGGACAAAGCGGTCGCAGCACAAATCACCCGCCGGCTGGCCAGCGCAGATCAATTACGGCAGACACCCTCGGGTCTGGTCTGCATCGCGACGCAGCTGGCACTGGAAGTGTCGTCGACCAGCATCCGTGAGGCCATTGCAAGGTCAGGCGGCACTGTCGACCTGCTTCCGGTGCCGGTGCTAGACTATATTCAACAACATCACCTTTACCAGACTGATTAATGGACATCAAAAAATTGCAGGGTATCGTAGTCAACGCACTCGAAGACGTGAAGGCGCAGGATATTCGCATCTTCGACACCAGCCACCTCACAAGCATGTTTGACCGCATCGCCATCGCCTCCGGTACCTCGAACCGACAAACGAAAGCACTGGCATCTTCCGTGCGTGACTCCGTCAAAGCCGCTGGCGGAGAGATTCTCAGTATGGAAGGTGAAGGTACCGGCGAATGGGTACTGGTCGATCTGGGCGACATGGTCGTCCACATCATGCAACCTGCTATCCGCGCTTACTACCGTCTCGAAGAATTGTGGGGCGAGAAAGAAATCAAACTCGGTGCTGCGACTCGCTCGGCTACTGGCGCGAAAACCACACTGGTCAAAGCCTCGTCGCATATCACCAAGACCGCCGTGAAAAAAACGGCGCGCACCAAGGCCAGCGATATCAAAGTCAGCAATCCAAAAGCCCCGGCGAAAAAAGCGGCGACCGAAAAGACAGCGGCGACTAAAACTGCAGCAAACCAAAACTCGGCCAAAACCCCAGCCAAAAAAGTAGTCGCCAAAAAAGCGGTGGCTAAAAAAGCGATCATTAAAAAAGTCGTCGCGAAAAAAACGACACCGAAAAAATCTGCCGCCAAAAAAGCCCCCGCAAGAAAAACTAGCTCGACCGGTGGCAAAACTTCCGCCAGTCGATCAGGCACGGGGCGCCGCGCCACGATCAAGTCGGGCGGTTAATTCCAGCCCATGCAACTCATCGTTGCAGCTGTCGGCCACAAAATGCCTGCATGGATTGAGGCAGGTTTTCAGGAATATGCGAAACGCATGCCCCCCGAATGCCGGATGATGCTGAAAGAAATCAAGCCTGTTGAGCGTTCATCGAGCCGTAGCGCGGAGACCGTGATGGGACAGGAGAGACAGCGCATTGAGGCTGTGCTGCCCAAAGGCGGCCATGTCATCGCTCTGGACGAACACGGCAAGGACCTAACCACGCTGCAGTTATCGCAACATCTGACACTTTGGCAACAGCAAGGTGGGGATGTTACATTCGTCATCGGCGGTGCGGATGGTCTGGATGCGGACTTCAAGAAAAATGCCGACATGCTGTTGCGCGTGTCCAGCCTGACCCTGCCGCATGGGATGGTCAGGGTGCTGCTGGCGGAACAGCTCTATCGCGCATGGACGATTACTAAAAATCATCCTTATCACCGCACATCACTCTGACAGTTCTGACAGCCTTGATTGATGGACTCTGATCGTTAACACGGGAAGCATGACATTGGCAGATCAAACCATTTACCTGGCCTCCAAAAGTCCTCGCCGGCGTGAATTGCTGCAGCAGGTGGGCATTGCTTTCGAAGTGCTTGAACTGAAAGAAGAACCGGGTAGTCACGGTGCGGTGTCGGAGATACCGCACGAAGGCGAAGTGCCGGACATTTACGTGGCGCGGGTCGCACGTGAAAAAGCAGATAGCGGCTGGGCCGCTGTCTTGTGGCGTCAATTGCCAAAGCGTCCAGTACTGGCTGCTGACACCACGGTGACGATTGATGGAAAAATACTGGGCAAACCCACAAGTCACACAGAGGCCATGGCCATGCTGCGCTTGCTGTCGGGGCGTACGCATCAGGTCTTGACTGCCGTAGCTGTTCGCTATGAAGATCAATTCAATGAAGTACTGCACCGTTCGGATGTCAGATTTGCAGAACTGAGCGACGCCACGCTGCAAGCCTATTGTGACTCGTCAGAGCCGTATGACAAAGCGGGCAGCTATGGCATACAAGGCCATGCGGCACAATTCATCGAACATATCAGTGGCAGCCACTCGGGCATCATGGGTCTGCCACTGTTTGAAACCGCACGATTGTTACAGCATGCAGGTATAAAGACACTATGACAGAAGATCTGCTGGTCAATATCACGCCCCAAGAGACGCGCGTCGCGCTAATGCAGCACGGTGCGGTGCAGGAATTACATATCGAGCGCACCGCCTCACGTGGCCGCACCGGGAACATCTATCTGGGAAAAGTAGCGCGTGTACTGCCGGGAATGCAATCTGCGTTCATCGATATTGGTCTTGAGCGCGCTGCATTCTTGCATGTGGCCGATATCTGGGAGGCCCGTGTGCAAAGCGGCGCAGGTAATCCGGCTAGCCCACCGACGCCTATTGAAAAACTGCTGTTCGATGGTCAATCGCTTCTAGTTCAAGTGATTAAAGATCCTATTAGTACTAAGGGTGCCCGCCTTTCCACACAGATATCGATCGCAGGTCGCATGCTGGTCTACCTGCCTCAGGATCCGCATATTGGTGTTTCGCAGCGGATCGGTGATGAGACCGAGCGCGAAGCGCTGCGCGAGAAGGTACAGGGCCTCTTACCTTCTGATGAGAAAGGGGGCTTCATCATCCGCACCATGGCCGAGGGCGCCAGCGACACAGACCTGACCAGTGATATCGCCTACCTCCGCAAGACCTGGGAACATCTGCTTGAGCAATCTCGCAAAGTACCTCCACCATCCTTGCTGTACCAGGATCTTAGCTTGTCGCAACGCGTGCTAAGGGATTTTGTGGGTGAAGAAACCACCACAATACAAATTGATTCGCGTGAAAATTTTCTCAAGCTCAGCGAATTTGCAGAAAGCTACACACCGTCTGTTATGCCCAAGCTGATGCACTACACGGGCGAGCGCCCCTTGTTTGATTTGCATGGCATTGAAACGGAAATAGAAAAGGCTCTCGGTAAACGCGTTGATCTAAAATCGGGTGGCTACCTGATAATCGAGCAGACAGAGGCCATGACAACGATTGACGTCAATACCGGTAGCTATGTCACCGGTCGTAATTTTGACGATACGATTTTCAAAACCAATCTGGAAGCAGCGCACGCGATCGCACGCCAACTGCGTCTTCGCAACCTTGGTGGCATCATCATTCTCGATTTTATCGATATGGAGAATATCGAACATCGTGCCGCCGTACTAACCGAGTTACATAAAGCGTTGGCACGAGACCGAACCAAGGTCACCGTGTCTGATTTTTCTGCGCTGGGCTTGGTCGAGATGACCCGAAAGCGTACACGTGAATCACTCGCGCATATTCTTTGTGAGACCTGCCCAGCGTGTCAGGGCAAAGGACAAGTCAAAACTGCCCGCACCATCGCTTATGAAATCTTGCGCGAACTGCTGCGCGAGGCAAAACAATTCAATCCACGCGAATTCAGAATTCTGGCTTCGCAACTGGTGATCGATCTATTTCTGGAAGAAGAGTCTCAGCATCTGACCATGCTTGGAGATTTCATCGGTAAGCCGATTTCTCTTCAAGTTGAGAATGGATTTCATCAGGAACAGTACGATATTATTTTGATGTGATGATAGTTTTTAAGGTCAGCCTGAATTACAGACTGACTGGCCCGTCCGGCTCATTGGATAAAATCTGAGCAAGCAATATAAAATGAATCCAGAAGTCATCATCACCAACATGAAGAAACGCTACTCTGGCGTTTCTGGAACCATCAACGCTCTGCTACCCGTTCAGGCGAAAACGCTGAGTATCGGTTTTGTAGGCACTGATTTGCCGGGCGCACAACTTGCTCGAGCTAGTCATCCCGATACCTTTTGCCACCTCAGTATCTGGCATGCGATCTGGATCAGCCGCAAGCGTCTGCCAAATGGAAAACCACGTATCTGGCACGTGCGTCGTGATCCGGAAATGATGCTGACTATTTTTCTGCGTGATGTTTTGCGCTTTCCTATCAAGATCGTCTTTACATCGGCAGCGAAGCATCGACATTCCTGGTTTCCGCGCTGGCTGATCAGCAAAATGGATGGCGTGGTTTCGACCACACCAGAGGCAGCGAGCTTTGTACCAAATACCAAACGGGTTGTACCCCATGGCATCAGCCTTGAACGCTTCTCGCCGCCGGAAGATAAATTGGCGATCTGGAGCCGTACGGGCCTACCGGGTAAATATGGTATCGGCACCTTTGGCAGGGTACGGCCTGACAAGGGCATGGATATTTTTGTCGAGGCCATGATTCAACTACTGCCCGAATTCCCTGATTACACCGCGGTGATTGCAGGATTATGTACACCGCAATACACAGGTTTTCAAAAACAACTGGAACAGAAAATTGCTGCTGCAGGGCTGGCAGAGCGAATCATTTTTCTCGGTGTGATTGATGCGGATAGGGTCGCTGACTGGTACCAAAATGTGCTGATTACTGTGGCCTGCCCTAGATATGAACCGTTTGGACTGACACCACTAGAAGGTATGGCATGTGGGTGTGCTGTTGTTGCGAGTGATACGGGCGCGTTCACGACTATTGTTGAAGAAGGCAAAACTGGGTATGTGGTGCCGACTGATGATGTAGAAGAACTGACAAAGGCAATCAGGCAATTGATGGATGCACCATTGGCGATAGAAATGGGAAAGCAAGGACGCGAGAGGGTTTCTGCTCAGTTCACTGTAGATATCGAAGCGTATGGCATTGCCTCGGTCTACACCGCAATTTGGCACTCCTGAGAACTGCTTTACGCTAGGGCTTCATCCAAGCTTGAAACACTTGCCCAAGGCCGGAGAAAAATATCCGAATGGCGACATAGGAACGGTTAAACAAAGTTGGCAGGCGAAAAATAATCAACGGTTTTTTTCCAGAATCTGTGTTGATTGTTGATTGACTCACCTCAATCGCGAGCGTAATCGGCATGGGCAAACAACTGCGAAGCTTCAACTTATGTTCCGGCGGGTTATACAAAGAATGATCGACGCAAGTACGCATCGTTTCAAGATGCGTCAAAAGGCTCATCGCGGCTCTTTTATTTACTAAATAAGCAGCAGAGGAGGAAATATGAGCTAAATGCACGGCAAGTGAACATTCGCTTCCTTTTCGAACAACGATAGGCGCACCCCGATGAAAATGGAATAACGACACGATATCCCAATCTTCAGACCAAAAAAGCAGCGTATCAAGTACCGGCAACAAGTTAGATTCCGGCTTTATATCATCCTCTAAGATTAGACCAAACTCCTTTCCACTGTTAATAAATACTTGAAGTGCCTTGAGATGACTGAAATAACAACCGATCTCGCCAGCCCTTATGTTCGCCCTTCCATGAGTACGTTGAAATAACTTTCTGTTGATTGGGTAGTTAGACAGGTCTTCTTTGCTGGCATCAATCGCAACAACGCGCTCAAATGCGAGATCAATTGCCTTGAAATGCCGCTCTGCTGATAGAAGTCGTTCGGTAGAGCGGTCAAGATTAATAAGGTAAATTCCGCAGCGCTTCATGATTCCATTATTATTTTGATTGCACCGCGTTAAAATTTTTTTATCCATTTTCAGCTATCGCTAAACCGTACCTCGCAGGTAAAAGCCTGAGAACCTGTGACATAAGTTGACTGTCAGATGATGTTCTGCTGCACATACGCAATGAAATCGCCCACAGAGTGCTTTTTTATAAAAAATTATCGGAGAATGAAATAAGCCCTGTCTTAATATCAACTGACACAGTTATTCCATTTTTATATCTTTTCTTCACCACATCTACTACCGTCCCCATATAAACCCTTATTTTAAAAATAATTATTTTTGACGACTAATTAAGGTCCATTTCAAGGTGGCTACGCATTTTTATAAAATTACTTAAAATAACGTCAATTAATAAAAAGGGGCGATAATGAAGCATTACCGAATCCATATTGGCGTCCACAAAACAGCTACGACCCATCTGCAAGATCATCTAGAAAATCTCAGACCACATCTTGCTATATCCAACACAAAATTTGTGCCGCGCGCTCGGATGCGAAATTCAAGAATAGCAAGCCTTCTGAAAAATGAAGCTTCAAATAACTTTTTAAATAGCTTCTTGAAACAAACACATTGGAATATTGCGCTAGGCAATATTTTCTGCAAGCAGCACGAAATTATTTTGTCAGAAGAGAATTTAATCGGAAATGTAGATGGTTTACTGTCGACTCCAATCTACCCTAATCTTGAGGCTAGACTATTAAGACTTTCAAAATTTTTGAAAAATGATAAATTTTGCTTGTTTCTTTCTATTCGCAACTTTGCGGAGATACTACCATCTGCATATTCAGAGTATTTAAGGCACACAAATAACCTTGATGGATTTGATAAAATTCGTGCTCATGTTCTATCTAATCCGCCTAGCTGGCTCTCTTTTGTTGAACGAATAAAAACGGTTCTTCCCACGACAGAACTAAAATTATGGACTTTCGAAAGTTACATTCAAAATAATGCGAGGATCCTATCAGAAATAAGTGGCATAGAAATCAAAAATTTAGCCGTAACGCCTGAAACAAAAGATACCGCTCGATTATCGACACTAACCATCAATCAAATAGAAAAAATTCAACTTTCGTTACCTCACTGGAAAAAAAAATCAATCAAAAAAAATCTTATTCGCACTAACGACTATAGCGAAAAGTTTGACCCTCTATCCAAAAACGAAAAAGAATCCCTTTCATTTCTTTACGATAAAGATTTGATATCCATACGGCATAACTACCCCGAAATGCTCATTGAATAGCCCACTTTAAAGCAAAGTAGTGTTAATTAAAAATGCAAGATGAATAAGATTCAAAAGTAACTCCAAACTCTCTATCGCCGGCAAAAAAATTCGAAGCGCCAAGTTAGAAAGTTCTACTTCAGACCTCCGCTAAACTGAGGGTGATTAGCTGCCTTATCATCAACGTCTGTAATCGAAATACCACTATTCACTCAGGCATCTCGCTAGACTCATTGTCAAGGGCAGATGCTGACGCAATTGGTTTAACATCTGAGTTTGATGATATTGCCCGACTGTCACGATAGGCGATGGCAATCATCAGCATCAACGGCACGCCGAAGCGCCAGTCTCGAAGCATTGCATTGAACATACTTGATACCATCAGTGCGACCATTACTAGTAGAAGTGCTGTGCCTTTAGTCGAGGTTACTCGCAAGGATTCACGCACTAAAGCCCCAAAAATCCAAGCTAGCAGAATCAATCCAATCACACCCAACTCTGATCCGTACAGCAGATAATCATTGTGTGGAGTGCTCATGAATGCTGTCTCAAGACCTTGGGCACGCACCGGGTATTCTTGGCGCCAACCGCCAATACCAAATCCGATAAATGGTTTTTCAGCAATCATCGCGCCGGTCACTCGCAAAAACTGCAAACGATTGCTCGCGCCGGTAGCAGCACTGCCTTCCTTTAGCGCTGTGATGGCCGAGCCCACGCCCTTGAGACGGCGATTACCATCGCCATTCGATGCAACAATGCCAATGATCACCAAGGACACAACCGCGACTATTGCCAGCGACCGCCGGTTGAATTTCAATCTCCGGAGAATCACCAAGGCAGACAATAAGTAGACCATCAAGGTTCCGGTGCGGGTAACTGCGAACTGCACTACGACCCATTCGGTGAATGCATAAGCCGCCAGATACGCCACCATGGTGCGCCGCTCGTTCGCGTCGAAAGCTTCGTTAAGCATCCAGGCAGCAACAATGGCTAGAAATATGCCGAGCGATATAGATTTGTTACCCGCATACTGGTGATAATAAGAAAATATCGTCCAATCCGGCAGCCAACCGAGCTTTGCGAAGCAAAAGACAACACCTGCATATAACGTGCCTATGAAGAGAGATAACTTTGCTCGCCGGTAAACTGTATCCTTATGACCCACGGAAAAGAGCAGCAGAAACACAAAGACGAAGTAGTGAATCATTCCGTACCATCGGTAGTCATTTCCGACGGACAGAAAGGCCGCCGACAGCAGGACAATTGCGAGAAGTATCAAGTTCGCGGTATAAACCGGATGGCGTCGAATTTCGGCCCATTTATTGCGCAGGTCACCAGCCGCGAACCAAGCGATGAAATAAAGCAAAATAGTGGCGTACATGGTGCCAATCGGGAAAAACAGGGTGATTGGCAAAATGGCAAAAAATATTTCGGGAAGTTGCTTTCGCAAAGACATACTGAATTTCCTGATCGGTACCAGCCCAGAAGTCTACCTCATCCAACAGTAAAGTCTGATACGTGACTGCCACTCAATTTGAAGAATATTCACTAGATTCACTGACGGTCATTATCGTCACGTATAACAGCGCCCATTGTATGGGGGCTCTGGCACCGGCCTTGAGGGGGCTAGTGCATTTGATTTTTGTGGACAATGCATCTACCGACAACACCGCAGAGAAAATCACGGAATTACTTCCAAATGCACGGTTGCTATTGAACAATGAAAACAAAGGTTTTGGAGCGGCTAACAATCTCGCACTCCAAAAAATCAATACCCCATACGCTCTGCTATTAAATCCAGATACCCTACCTGGCTCTGATTTTTTTGGGAAAATGATACAGGCTGCTGAGCAATTTCCAGAAGCCGGAATGGTCGCGCCGCAGCTCTTGGGAAGAAACGACGCAGATGAGGTCAACTATCGATGGCCTAGCGCTGAGTGGATTTCAAAAGGTCGCGGTGCCGACGGACCTTGCTGCGTCGGATTTTTATGTGGCGCCGCCATACTTCTGAATATGAAAAACATGCAGCGCATCGGATTTTTTGATGAGGATTTCTTTTTGTATTACGAAGATGAAGATCTTTCGCAACGCGCATTCAACACGAAACTTCCCATGGTAGTTGTACCCCAGATCAGGTTAAAACATTTATCTAGAGGCTCGGTAAAAGGGCCGTCACCATTACGATCTGAATTTTTGCGTGGCTTCCATCATGCGCAATCAAAAATTATGTTTGAAAAAAAACACGGAAAACAAGCAAACTGGTTACGGTGGAGGACGTTGGGATTAGCTTTATTGTCGCTACCGTTGAGATTGTTAATACCTCAGCCAAAATATATAGCGCGACTACTCGGCAGAACGGTTGGCTTGATACGAGTTCGTTGAATGAATCAGCCACGTTGACGATGCCAAGCCATCGCCGTTTCCAGAACGTGATTTAAATTACTACCGAGAGGCGCCACCAGAGATCTCTTCCTCGGCGAGGTTAAGGCCAAAAACTTTATTTATAGTAGTTCGGTTGATCGGAATCGGATAAAGGCGATCGTCGACGTTAGCCAACAGGCGGCGCTTATAAAAACTAACAATCTATAAACTGAGGCAACCACGCAAAGACTGGCTTGCTATTAGTATGAAAATGTAAGAATCATAAGGATGCATCAATACTCCTTGGTCATCGTGCTCATCGAAAGCACTACCCGTAATATGATCGCGTTTGTCGATGAGTAAAATCGAATGAACCACATCGGCAAGTTCTCTTGCGCATACTGTCACCACGAAAAAAATTAAAGCGAACAAGTTATCTGGATTAGTAGAATCGGTAAGTCAGCGGCGCTCATCGAAATTCCCTTGAAAACTGCAAGTGATAAAGATGCGCATACACACCATTAGCTTCGAGCAGTTGAGTATGGCTGCCGACTTCTACTATCCGACCATCCTGCAAAACAACAATACGATCCGCATGCTCGATCGTTGACAAGCGATGCGCAATCACCAACGTAGTACGCCCCTTCATCAAGGTGTCGAGCGCTAATTGCACAGCACGCTCAGATTCAGTATCCAAGGCTGAAGTCGCCTCATCGAGAATCAATATCGGCGCGTTTTTATAGATCGCTCGTGCAATCGCCAGCCGCTGCCGCTGACCGCCTGACAAGCGCATGCCATTGTCACCTATCTGCGTGTCAAGACCTTCAGGTAAGGCCTCAATGACCTCGCTCAGATGTGCTGCCTTTACTGCAGCCTGTATCCGCGCACGATCAGGATGATCATCCCCATAGGCGATATTGGCTGCCACCGTGTCGTCAAACAAAACCACGTTCTGACTGACCATCGCCATCTGGGCACGAAGGCTAGTCAGCGCAATAGCGGAAATAGGCAGGCCATCGAGCAGGATGCGGCCTTCAGAGACTGGATAAAACTCCGGAACAAGATTTACCAGCGTACTCTTGCCACCGCCGGACATACCGACTAACGCAATGGTTTCACCCGACTCAATGCTTAGCGAAATATTCGATAGTGCTGCCTGCTTCTCTTCGGGATAGGTAAAACTCACCTGCTCGAATTCCAACTGCCCCGCAACACGCTGATCGAGTACTTTCCCGTTCGTGCGTTCCGGGGCCGCGTCGATGAGACCAAAAACAGTTTCACCTGCAGCCAAGCCGCGTTGCAATGGGCCGTTAATGGCCGCAAGGTGCTTTAGCGGTGTGAGCGTCATTAGCATGGCCGTAATGAACGAAGCAAAACCACCCACCGTCATACCGCCATCGCCTGTCTGGGAAAGGGCAATCACAATGATGACGGAAATGGAAAATGAATTCAGAAACTGTGTAATAGGCTCCGTAGTGGCCATAGTGCTCGCCATACGGATCATGAAGCCACGAAGGCGCTCGGAGCGATGCTCAAAGCGTTTAGATTCATACTTCTGGCCACCGAAAATCTTGATCACATGGCGTGCACGTGTAGTCTCTTCAATGGTTTGCATCAACTCGGCATTGATCTCCTGATTTTGCGAAATTAATCGCTTGAGTCGGCGCGCGGTCAGCCTGATCACCAAGCCAATCAGTGGCACCAGCACAATCGTGACCAGCGTGAGCTTCCAGTTTAGCCAGAACAAATAGCCAAGCAAACCGACCACCGTGAGACTATCTCGCACAAGCACGACCAGAAGACTGCGCAGCATATCGAGAATCTGCTGCACCTCGACCATCATGGTGTTGATGACGTGGCCAGTCGAATGCTCGCGATAGAAGCCCAAAGGTACGTCCAGCAGACGATTGAACATCTGCTGCCGCAGCTGCGACATCAGGCGTCCCGATATCCACGCCATCATGTAACTGGTAGTGAATGTTGAGAGCCCGCGGATGACGAAAATACCAATGACAAACAGCGGCACCAGCCAGAGCGAGAATGTATGGGCCTGCGAAAAGCCCTTGTCCAGCAAGAGCTTCATCATCGCAGCCACCGCTGGCTCGGTCGCTGCGGTGACAATCATGCCACCAAGGGCGAGCATGAGCCTGCCTTTGTAGGGCTTCAGCAGACCGACGATGCGTTTGAACGTGTGTGTCAGACCCATCAGTATTCAAACCACACGTTATCAGGACTCAGCCATTCGGATAAACGTGCCCTGAGGTTATCGTCGGCACGTACTCGCCACTCGTCCGAAAGGCGCAGTTCACCGAGGGCACCATTTTTCATATATTCCACGACGATCGGACATGAGGCCTCGATTTGCTGAAAGGGTTGAATCAACTCGCGCAAACGCGCAGCGTCGGCCTGACCATTCATTGACAGACGCAACGCTTTTACGAAGCTCGCGCGCGTAGCAGCAATATCCATCACCTTGTCTGCTGTAATGCGCAGACCGCCGGAGAAACGATCCTCCGAAACCTTGCCTTGAACAGCCAGGAATTCATCTTCGCGAAACAGCGCACGATTCGCCTCATAAGTCTCGCTGTAGACGGTTACTTCCACCTGCGCGCTGCCATCATCAAGCGTAACGATCATCATTCGGCCACGCTGTGTCATTTGAGAGCGTAGTGCCGAAATAATGCCAGCCATCAGACGCGGCTCGCGCGAGGGTGCGAGATCGGAAAGCCGCGTACGGATGAATTTTCTGACTTCATCTGCATACGCATGGAACAAATGGCCTGACAGATAAAAGCCTAGTGCAGCTTTTTCTTCGGTGAGTTTTTGCTTGTCATTCCAGGGTGGCGCCTTGACGTAGTCTGGTGCATCGTCGAAACCACTGTCGGCACTTTCAAACAAACTGACTTGATTCGCTGCAGCTTCAGCCTGCTCTGCACAATCCATGGCCAGACCCACCGAGGCCAACAAGATCCCGCGATTGACGCCTAGCGAATCGAAAGCACCGGCACGAATCAGAGATTCAATCGTGCGGCGATTGATCTGCCTTTTATCGACGCGTTTGACGAAATCAAACAAATCGGTAAAGGGCTGTCCCTGACGCGCAGCGATGATGGCTTCAATGGCATTGTGCCCTGTGCCTTTGATAGCGCCGAGACCATAACGAATCTTGCTTGACTTCTGCCCCGGCTCTGCCTCAGGCACGGGTGTGAACCGATAAACCGACAAATTGATATCGGGTGGCAGTAGCGTGAGCCCGCAGTTTACGGTTGCGTCTTCAACCAATATCTTGATCTTGTCAGTATCATCCATCGCCAGCGACAAGTTGGCCGCCATGAAGGCCGACGTATGATGCGTTTTAAGGTAGGCGGTGTGATACGACAGCAAGGCATAGGCCGCAGCGTGCGACTTGTTAAAGCCATAGCCGGCGAACTTTTCCATCAGGTCGAAAATCTCGTCGGCCTTTTCTTCAGTCAGACCATTTTTTGCGGCACCGTCTCGGAAGATCTGGCGATGCTGCGCCATCTCTTCGGGCTTCTTCTTGCCCATTGCACGACGCAGCAAATCAGCGCCACCCAATGAGTAGCCGCCAATCACCTGCGCCATCTGCATCACCTGCTCCTGATAGACCATGATGCCGTAGGTCTCGGAGAGAATATTTTCGGTACGCGGATCGGGATAATCAAATCGCTCGCCATGCTTGCGGCGGCAAAAGTCGGGTATCAGATCCATAGGGCCCGGACGATACAAGGCCACCAGTGCGATGATGTCTTCGAAACGATCAGGACGCGCATCTTTCAGCATGCCCTGCATGCCGCGACTTTCAAGCTGGAACACGGCGACGGTCTTGGCTTGCGTAAGTAACTGATACGTCGGTCGATCATTCAGCGGCACGCGCTCAAGACTGAAGTCCGCCATTGCAGGATCAAGCTGGCGTATGTAATTAACCGCACGATCAAGAATCGTCAGCGTCGTCAGGCCGAGAAAGTCGAACTTCACCAACCCCATCGCCTCAACATCATCTTTATCAAACTGCGACACCACGCCGCCGTCCACACCTTGGGTGTACAGCGGACAAAAATCCGTCAGCTTGCCCGGCGCAATCAACACACCACCCGCGTGCATGCCAACATTACGTGCAATGCCTTCGACTTGCTGTGCGAGCTCAAGCAACTGCCGCACTTCTTCTTCGTTATCGCGTCGCTCTTTGAGCAGCGGTTCTTCTTCCAGCGCATCGGCAATCGTGACCAGCTTGCCGGGCTTGAAGGGAATTAGTTTGGAAATACCATCACAAAAGTTATACCCAAAATCAAGTACACGACCCACATCACGCACCGCGCCTTTAGCGGCCATAGTGCCAAAGGTGGCGATCTGCGACACCGCCTCTTTGCCATAGCGTTCTTTGACGTACTGAATCACGCGATCACGGCCTTCCTGACAGAAATCGATATCGAAGTCGGGCATGGAGACACGATCGGGATTGAGGAAGCGCTCGAACAGCAGGTTGTACTCCAGCGGATCGAGATCCGTAATCGACAAGGCATAGGCCACCAGCGAACCGGCACCTGACCCACGGCCTGGCCCTACGGGCACGCCGTTATGCTTGGCCCACTGAATGAAATCAGCAACGATCAGAAAGTAGCCCGGAAAGCCCATCGCGATGATGGTGTCTGTTTCGAACTTCAGTCGCGACGCGTAGCGCTCGCGCGCCTGTTCGCGTTGTGCAGGGTCCGGATAGAGTTGCTGCAAGCGCTGTTCAAGACCTGCCTCTGCCTGCGCCACCAGAAAATCACCAATGCTCATGCCATCAGGCGTCGGGAAGTCGGGCAGTTGAGCTTTACCCAGTTCGAGCGTGAGATTGCAGCGCTGCGCAATGATGGCGCTGTTCTGCAAAGCGGCGGGTATATCGGCAAACAACTCGGCCATCTCCGCTTGCGTCTTGAAATACTGCTCGGGTGTGAAACGTTTGGGGCGTCTTGTATTAGCGAGGATTTCACCGTCGGCGATACAGGTACGCGCTT
>JACCEC010178016.1_pt1 | contig 22455 bp, 39 predicted proteins | sample 7450121 | NCBI WGS metagenome assembly JACCEC01 (sample SAMN15323455, study PRJNA562643) | freshwater metagenome | isolation source: river surface water | place: USA:Blue River Watershed | collected 2017-08-18 | reverse complement strand
GCTGTGGTGTTGGGTCGGTGTAGAGCAGAGAACCGACTTTGATTCCATGCTGGCGTGCGTGATCGGCATAAGTGGCGACACCAGTCCAAAGCAACTGATGACCGCTTCCAACCATTGCCACCGGCTCCTGCTTCTCTGCCTGCTCGATGGCTTGGCGTAGGGAGGCGATGGCATGTGGTTTTTTCTTTATCCGCCCTGCCAAATCGCTCTGCATATAATCCAGCGCCTGTTTCATTGCTTCTATGCTCATGTGTTCTTCTCCTTGTTTAAGTTGGGATGCGTGTGTGCAACAGCCATTTCTCCGCAAAGAGGGCATTCAACATAGACCCATTTCTTCGGCTCCCGGGCTTGCTGTTTCTCAGCCTGCTTTATGGCTTGGCGTAGGGAGGCGATGGCTGTTCGTGCATGACATGGGTTGTATTCAGCATTGCATCTATCCCCACACGCTTCTTCCAACGCCTCCAGCCACTGTTTCATTGCCTCAATCATGGTCTTCCTCCGTCAGGTTGTCTCGTTTGTAGGCGTCCAGGCTCACCGGCTGGCGTTGGTTCACGTGCTGTCTGTCACGCACGCGCTCCAGCGGCATGCCCGTGTCGGCCGCCAGCTCCTCCGCGGTCGGCTCCCTGCCCAACTGTTGGGTCAGCCTCGACTCCGCCTTCTTGATCTTCCTGATCTCCTCCTGCACCGGGACCGGAATGTGGATCATGTTGCCGTTGTTCTCAATGGCCCGCATCACCCGGCTGTAGATCAGCTTGCGGGCGTAGGTCGCAAACCGCTGGGTCGGCGCCCAGGTGCGCGCTGCACTCATCAGCGCCAGGTTGCCCTCCTGGATCATGTCGTCCCGGGTCAGGGCGCTGTTCAGGTTCCAGGACGGAATCTTCTGGACCACGTACACGACCAACCCTAAGTTAGTGGTCACTAACTTCTCGAAGGCGTCCTCGTCGCCGTGTTCCCGGATTCGCCGGGCCAATTCTTTTTCCTCGTCAGCGGTCAACAATGTGTGCGCCATGAGCTTGCTCCAGTTGGGTGAAGGGGTAGGTAGCCATGATACCAAAAAACGGCTTATCGGTCGATTTAATGAATGACCCTACTGCCAGTGGGGTCTTGAGTAGGATTAGATGGATTAGATGGGTGTATAACTCTTTTCTTTCTTTTTTTTCTCGCGCGAAAAAAAAAGAGAAAAGAATAAGTAACCCATCTAATCCTACACATCCTACTCACGGGTACCACAAAGGTACTACAAATACGCATCTGCGTAGCAAACCGCTATCAAAAGCGCTGGAATCCACGCGCCGCGCCGAAACGCGAGCAGGACCACGCTGCCGATCAGCGCAACGTGCGCCAGGGTTTGCATAGCCTGAGTGCCGTGTCGGGTGGCAGGCCGTCAAGGGCCTGCTCGATCAACCGGTTCCGGTCAGGGTTCCAGTAAGCCTTGCCGGTGCGCAGCACAATGTACCAGCCCCGGTAGTCTTCAACGTAGGTCAGTGATGCGTAAACGTACTTCATACCATTTGCCTCCCGATTTGGTCTCCAATGCACTTTAATGCCTCATATACGGCGTCTTGTCGGCGATGACAGCCCATAAAGTGCCGAATATCGTCCGCCACCTCCGCGGGGATGACGATCTCTTTGGGCGGCTCGTCCATCCAAGCGTGGGCGTGGTCGGGCGCGCGCCTGCACACCCACCCGTTGGCGTTCATGTAGGCTGCGATGTGGTCTTCGTCAAACTCGGCGATGTTGACCTCCGCCACGTTGTAGAACTCTCGTGTTACTGTATACATAATCAGTCTCCCAGTGCTTTGTGGTGTTTGATCAGGTGGTCAAGCCACGCCTTGCGCGTGGTCTGAATTTTCTCGCGGTAGGTCTTTTTCTGCGGGCTGTAATAGTAGTCAATTGGAAGGTGATCATGTTCAATAAGCCACGACTCCAGGGTGCCGTGTGCACCAAGCAGGTCTTCCAGGATTGTCTGGCACCTTCTCACAGTTTCGCAGTCGTCAACGTATTCCGCCAGCGCGATGCAGCAGTACTTTTCTCTTTCCTGGGTGTGGTACGTCCTGTCGGTGCCGTTCCAGAGGTTCTTTTTGGCAATTGCAAATGCTCTGCTTGTCTTCATGTCAGTCTCCCAGTGCTTTGTAGTGTTCGATCAGGTGGTTGAGCCACGCCTTGCGCGTGGTCTGAATCTTTTGGACATAGATGTCCTCGTCCGGGGACAGATAGTAATCCCATGGCAGGTGATCCGCGTCGATCAACCAATCCTCTAGGGTCTCATGCCCATCGAGCAGGGAACTAATGATCTTTTTGCAGCGATCAGCTACGTCCTCGTCTTCAACGTTATCCAACATCAGACAACAATACCGGGAGCCCAGGATTTGTATGCCGGTGCCAGACCACAAATGTTGGCGTGCGCTCTTCAATGCTTCACTCGTTTTCATAGTCCAAACCTTTCATTAAGTGTGTCGCGGGCTGCGTACAACCCGTGGCTGCGGCCCTCGTTGTACGCGTTTTGAATGCGCTGGCGCAGCACATCGGCGCGGTGCCTACCCAAATCCATTGGCTGCACATCATTTTGCAGCCACTCTGTTTTCTCGATCCACTCCTTGAACGCCACCTCGATTCTGTACAGCCGGCGCATTTCGTCCGCGTGCATGGTCAGACCCCACTCGTTTTCCAGGTCGTCTGCCATTTCAAGGGTTGCTGGTTTCTTGGTCATCGTGTCCTCTCTTTCAACATTGCGTCCGCCATGTTGTAGGCGGTCTCTGCAAGGGTGCCGAACGACCAGATGGTGTCCGATCTAACTGTGCCCGCCAACAGACCCTGCATTGCGTTGGCCGCAAGGTAGTCGCGCAGGGTCATGCCCGGGGCGGTTTGAATTTCCCCGCGGGGGAACGCTGGCCCGCCTGTGTCGATCTTGCTCATGCTGCCCCCTTGACTGCCTCGATGCCACCGACACGCACCGAGAGGATGGTGTCACGATTGATTGCACGATACCCTTCGTTCTGGGTGTCGTAGATGGTGATGTACTGGCTGGCGTCCAGCGTGGACTTGCCACCCTTGAGGTGCTTAGTCACACCCAGGCGACCGACTAGGGTGCGCTCGGTGCCGTCCTTCTTGATGAAGGTGACGGATACAAATTTGCCGTTGGACTGCTCAATGAGCGATGCGAGAATGTTGTTCATCTTGAACTCCTGGTTGGTTGTTGATACTGTATTGGTCAATTGGGGGAGGGGTCACTCTTTGAGTGCCAGCAACATATCGTAGACGTCCTCCGATATGTCGGTGATCATGCCTTCGTCTTCCGGGATGTACCCCTGGTCACCGGGCTCGGCGTAGTCGCCCTGAACCACGATGCGGTCCCCCGCCCATCGACCGACCATGGGGTGTTTTGGAAAATCACCGCCGCCCCGCCCGTTGCTGTTTGCCACCAGGGCAAACAGCGCGGTTGACGTGGACCCCAGGAAACCGACCTGCTCGTACAGTTTTGCCCCGTTGTCAATGTTGTGCGGGTGCACGCGCTCTTTTTTGTCTATGTTGTACAGGATGTGATATTGACCCATGGTGTTCTCCTTAAAATGGTGCGGGTTCTGCGTCTTCAGTTGCCTGCTTGCGCGGCCTGCGGTCTTTGACCTGCTTGGGCTCGAAGTCTGGTGGGGGAAAAGGCCAGCGGTCATCGGGGCGAAGGGGCACTGTCATGGCTTCATGCTCCAAAAGTAAATGATGAGGGGCAGCGAGAACAACGCTGCCAGGACGATGGCTTGCAGTAACTTCAGCATGGTGCGCTCCTATAGTGGTCGTACGACCGAATGGGGTGTGTGGTGTCTGTGTGCTTCTCAGTGTACGCGATCTCGATGCCCATTGCACGCGCTCGGTTGAACAGCAGCGTGGCGTCGCAGTCTTCCTCTAGGTAGACAGTCGCGCCGCGCTGGTATGAATAGTGGCTGACGTCATACTGCATCCCCAGCTTGACCAGCAGGTCACGCTTGACCGCAAACCATCCGTGCCCGGGGTCGGTGTAGTACTTGATCTTGATCATGGTCATGCTCCGTAGTATGTTGGTGATACCTCATTGGTCACCTGGGGGAGGGGTACAAAATGGTGCCGCATGTTGTCCCAGTACCGCAGGCTGCCCGCGCAACTCACAACGCCGTACTCGGTGTGCAGCGCCTGGGCGTTCTCCCAGCCCATGTTGACCCAGAACGCCATCTTCTCGGCGTCGCTGCTATCGGTGCCGGCGATGGCGTTGTACGCGACACGCTCGCCGTTGAGCAGGTCGTTCATGCGCGTGATGTGTTTCTTGGCTAGTTTCATGTTGTGCTCTCGTCTAATTGTTCCAAAAACTCGATGATCGATTCGATGCAGTCCCCGATCGTGATCTCTGAGCCCTCATCATCCTTCGGGCGGTTTTTAATCCTGGTGGACAGGGCGTTGCGGATGTCGTACGCGTCAAACAGTGCGGATGCAATTTCGTCTTTCATGGTGTGCTCCTCATTTGCAGGTGTAGGTGAAGGGGGTGCGTTGGTTGCGCAAAAACCGGGTGTAGTTGTCCCAGGCGCGCAGGGCGCGCGTGCGGTCATGGTAGACGTCATGCCCGCCCGCCTCCCAGCGGTCGCTGGCGTTGTCGGCATCGAGCAGGGTCTCGTACGATTCTTCGTGGAATTGGTTTGCGCGGTCGATGATGTAGATGGTGTGCTTCATGTCATGCCTCCCGAATAAATGCCGTGAACGTTGCGCACTCGCCTTTCAGACCGGTGATGGCGCAGGTGCCGAAGAACGTGCCCTCGTTGGGGTTGAAAAACCGAAACCCCTTGGGCAGCGTGGCGACGAAGTCTTTGTACTCTTGGACCTCGTCATCGGTCAGCTTGTCGTCACTGCCCAGGGCTGCAAGGTTGGCGAACGCTTCGAGGATGGTGTAGTCGATCAGTTTAATTTGCATGGTGTGCTCCTGGTTGCTGATACTGTATTGGTCATCTGGGGGTGGGGTCAAAGCCCTGCGTACGGGTCGAACCCTGAATCGTTACCATGGCGCTGCGCCCACTCGATGCGGGCTCGTTGTGCCTCCTCACGAGAACGACCGAAAAACTCGCGACCCTCGCGGTCACGCGCCACCCAGTCATTGATGCCCGCCTCGATTTGCTGCTCGATGTTCATGTCCCCAAATGAGGGGTTGAGGATTTCGTGAATTTCCATGGTGTGCTCCGTCGTGTTGGTGATACTGTATTGGTCAACTGGGGGTGGGGTCAGGCTTTGAAGACAGCGCGCCACGTCGTGCCCTCTCCCGGGCGACGCGCTGCCATGGTCTGGTACTCATCCCAGGTCACGTCGTACAATGGCTGCCACTGTTTGGTCAGCCCCAGCACGCCGGTGGTGTAGGTCAAGATGGTGATGGTCTTCATGGTGTGCCCCTCAAAAGTTGTAGTCATAGAAACGGACGGGTTTGTCGCTGAGACCAAACCGGCGGCCGTAGCTGTCCTTCCAGGTGCCCTGCTTGTTCAGGCGAATGCGCACCACCGGGTTGTTGGTGTTGCTGGCGTAGGACCAGCGCTGGTCGTTCTGGTTGACACAGTGGCCGGCGAACCCGCCGACCTCCCAGGTCAACTCGACCGCGGTGTCGCGCTCGGCGTCCATCTCGCGGACCTCGATGGTCTTGTCGCTGATGACACGCACCACCTCGAAGGGGGTGATGTCGCTGTAGGAATAATGGTTTGCGTATTTCATGGTGTGCTCCTGGTTTGTTGCTGATACTGTATTGGTCATCTGGGGGTAGGGTCAGATGCCAAGGTTTTCGTGAACCTTGCCCTCGACCATCGAATACAGGGGGCGAACCCGGTCAAGCTGGCGCTGGGCGATCTCGACGATGCGCGGGTTGGGGTGCTTGATGCGCTTTTGCAGGGTGAGGATGCGCTCTCCCAGGATGATGTGAAGCTCCTGGAATTGGCCGGCGTCTAGGGTAAGGTTTGCGGTTTGCATGGTGTGCTCCTGATTTTGTTGCTGATACTGTATTGGTCATTTGGGGGAGGGGTCACCCCTCGCGCGCCTCATTATGGTGGGCCTGGGTGCTGGCGTCAATGTCGCCCGCAAACAAGACCGGCGCCCCGATACTGTCCGGTTTGTGGTTTATGGTGTGCGTGCGCCCGAAGCGCTTGCCAACGTGCCAGTGTGCGGTTTGCGCGTCCTGGGCGATGCAACCCACGCGCCGGGCCTTGTTGGTCATGTCGTCAACGATGGTGAAAATGTATTTGTGCATGGTGTGCTCCTGGTTTGTTGCTGATACTGTATTGGTCATCTGGGGGTGGGGTCAGAATTGCCAGTAACCCCAGACACGCTTGCGCGCGCCGTTGTCGTTCATGTCGATCTGGACGTTGTCGACCAGGGCGAAGACATGCCCCTTGACCAAGACAATGTACTTGCCCGGGCCATGCTGGCGCGCGAAGGACGCCAGGGTCGGTCGGTCACCTCTGTTGACGTAGCAGCCAGCCCCATGGGCTGCGTAGACCGGCTTGAGCAGGTCGATGCGCATGCCCCTGCGTGCCTGCCTGCCGGCTGCAGCCAGGGCAGCGTGGGCTTGCTCGTACGGCATGCCGGTGACGGCTGCCAGGGCGCGCACTGTGCAGTCATTTGCCTCATTGCGCAGGTCGCGCTCGGGGTAGGTTGTTTTCTTGATTTGCATGGTGTTCTCCATATTGGTGCATGAGACCCCTCTCGGGGTTTCGGCCACTCAGGCCTCATCAGTCATGCTTGCGTACTGTATTGGTCATTTGGGGGAGGGGTCAGGCTGCAGCGCGCTGCGCTGTGAATCGGCTGGCCTTGTTGCCGTGCACGATGATGACCGGGCTGGCGCCGGTGCTCTTGGTGGTGCCGTTGCACGCGCCGCAGGTGGTGCACAGTTTGCGCATGCCACCCTCAGCGCTGGCGGGGCACACAAACTCACCCTTGTTGACGGGCTCGTCAGCGCTGCGGATGCGGAAGTAACGCATGCCCTGGGCGCGGGCCTGGGCCGCTTCGTCCTGGTTGTCGGCGCTGGCCATGCACAGGGCGCCGATGCGCTCGCGCTGGTCGGTGCTCAGGGCCGGGTTGTTCCACTGGTGTGTGTACCCGGTGCGACCTGCTGCCTGGGCAGTCAGGGCCTCCCAGACCCATGCGGGCACCGCGGCCGGGTCGCCGTAGGTGCCGAGCCGGACCATGCGACCGGCGACCTGGGCGCCGACCTCTGCCGGCGTGGCCGCGGGATACTTGCCCGCCACCCAGGTCTTATAGACCACTGTCGGACCCTGGGCGACGACCACGTAGCAGGCGCCACCATTGCTGGGCCGGTGCTTGCAGTCACCACAGATCGCGGCATCGGCGCCGGTCTGCACCGCCTGGACGGGGCGCATGTCCTGGCGCAGAATGTACGTCTGCACCATGTTGCCGGTCTTGCGGTTACTGCTGCCAAGCAGGGCGACCACCATAATGGGCGTGCCGTCCAACAGGCTGGGGCCGTTGTAGATTGTGAATCCGGTGGGCTTGGTCATGGTGTGTTCTCCATTTAGTTGCTGATACTGTATTGGTCAATTGGGGGAGGGGTCGCTCCCTGGTGGCGTGCGCTAATCGCGCAGGTATCACGCACCATAAAGGGTTGGTCCTCGCGTGCGCAACAAACGTACTGGTTCGTACATTTAGCTGACTGGCTGGTCAGTAACCCTGGGCGCCCAGCCACGTTGGCATGGCACTTGCTAAGGCAAGATGCGTGCCAGGCCACGTTGGCATGGTTCGTGCTAATAGCAAGGCCCGTGCCAGCCCAGCCGAAGTGAGTACTCACCAACTTAGAAGTGAGCGCTCACTGACCTCGACCGAAGTGAGCGCTCACCAACTTAGAAGTGAGCGCTCACTAACCAAGGTGGCGGGCCTACTGATTGTCAGCGTACTGACGATCCGCGGGCTGACAATCGGCCTACCCACCATCCCAGTTTAGGGTCCCATCCAGCGGGGCGGCGGGGGGCCCCCACAGCGACCAAGTTTTTGCGAAAACCCCCGGAATTTTTTATTTTTGAAAACTGACAGGCAAAATGAATACCTTAGTAGTACCCGTGAGTAGGATTAGATGGATTAGATGGGTATACCAGTCTTTTTCTTTTTTTTTTTTCAACGCGAAAAAAAATAAAAGAAGAGTAGAACACCCTCCTAATCCTACACATCCTACTCACCCCTGGAAAAAGAGGCGGACTTATTTGTTTTTGTGGGTAGTTCAAATATATGAAAATCTGCAAAAAGTGCAACGAGCCGAAGGGCTTGTTTGATTTCAACGCACACCCAACGAGCAAAGACCGGCTGCAACCGTACTGCAAGCCGTGCGGCAAGGTGGCGTCCAGGGAGTACGCACAACGCAACCCTGGGCGTAACCGCAGGCGGAAGTATGGTCTGCACCAGGACGACTACGAGGCCTTGTTGCTCAAACAGGGCCACCGGTGCGCAATCTGTGACTTGGTCATGCCCAAGCCCAACGTGGACCACGACCACAAGACCAATGCGGTCCGCGGCCTTTTGTGCTGGCACTGCAACGTGGGCCTGGGCCACTTCTTTGACAACCGGCAGCTGCTGAGTAAGGCGGCCCAGTACCTTGCGTTTCATGGGAATTGACGCCCGCACCCCCGTTCCGACCGCAACTGGGTGGAAGCCGGCGCGCATGCTGGTCCCCGGCGACACGGTGTATTCCTACGACGGCAGCCCGGCGAAGGTGGTCTCGGTGCAGGAGTACGAGGCTCAGGAGTGCTACAAGGCCTGGACGCAGGGTGGGCTGACCCTGATCATGGACTGGAGAACAGGCATTCCGGTCCTGACGGCCAAGCAGATGGAGAGCCACCGGCGCTGGACGCGCAGGCGGGCCAAGACGAAGCCCCTGGTCATCCAGCCGGTGGGACCCAGGCTGGCTATCAGTGACCCCGAGCCCCGTTGGTTGATCAACTGCAGCCCCCTGAAGATGCCAACCAGGGAGCTGCCGGTCGAGCCGTACTACCTCGGCCGCTGGATGCTGGAGAGAAGCGCGAAAAGAAAGCGTTCACAGTACGCCATCACGCGCAGTTTGATCGAGAGGTACCCCACCATCCCGGACTACATACCGGACGAGTACCTTTTCGCGTCGTTTGAGCAGCGACTTGACCTCCTGCGCGGCATAGTTTCGACGCGCCCAGCCCCGTATAAGAAAAAAGAGTCAATTTTTGTCCTGAGATTAAAGGATTATCGTACATTTCGGCAGCTGCAGGGGCTGATTGAGTCCCTGGGCATCCGGGTGATGTGCCCGTCCAGGCCAAATCAGCGTGATTTTGAGCTCAGATTCAGGACCGTCCTGCGTCTGGTGCCCGATCAGCCGGTGGAAAAGTCCACGATCCGGTTCGAGTTCCGAAAAATCACGAAAATTGAGTCCACGACGCCCCGAACGTGCGTCTTTGTGCAAACCACGGCCCCAGACAACACGATGGTTGTCAGCGAGGGCTTCATGTGCGTGAGTCTATGAACGAAAAACAAAAGAAAATTCTGCAAGAATTTGCCGAAAAGTACAAGGGCTGGCCGAAAGAGCAGCTCGACCTCGCCCTGTGGCGGGTCAGGTGGGCCCTCACGGCGCTCCCGCACCAAAAAGAGCCCGAGGACGGGGAGTACGACACATTTTTGTTGCTCGCCGGCCGCGGATCGGGGAAAACCCACACCGCAAGCAACTGGATCGGGGAGCGCGCGGCCGTCTACGACGGCACCCGCTGGTTGGTGACCGCGCCGACGTCAAACGACATCCGCGCAACGTGCTTCGAGGGTGACTCGGGGCTGTTGAACATCATCCCCCAGTCCCTGATCAAGGACTACAACAAGTCGCTCTTCGAGCTGACGCTCAAAAACGGCTCGATGATCCGCGGCATCCCGGCCTCCGAGCCCGAACGCTTCCGGGGTACGCAGTGGCACGGGGCCTGGATGGACGAGCTGTGCGCGTTCGAGTACATTGACGACGCCTACGACCAGATTCAGTTCACGCTGCGACTGAAGGACCCGCGCATCAAGCGGGTGCAGACGATCATCACGACCACGCCCAAGCCCCTGGAGCTCATCACCGACCTCAACGAGGGCAAGGTGGGCGGCGACGTGTACGTGTCGCGCGCAAGCTCCTACGATAACAGGACGAACCTCTCAAGTACCTTTTTCAAGCAACTTGAGACATATGAGGGCACCGATTTGGGCCGCCAGGAGATTTATGGCGAGATTTTGGACCCCGAGAACGCGGGCATCGTCAAGCGCAAGTGGTTCAAGCTGTGGCCCGGCAACAAGCCAACACCCGACTTGGAGTACGTTTTAGCGTCGTATGACCCCGCAACCAGCGAAAAAACGCACAATGACCCCACTGCCTGTGTGGTCTTGGGCATTTTTGAGCGCGAGGACGCCGGGTTGAGCTGCATGCTCATGGACGCGTGGGACAACCACCTGAGCTACCCCGAGCTGCGCCGCAAGGTGAACGACGACTACCGCGAGGTGGTGTACGGGGCCGACAACACCTTCGCGAAGGGCAAGAAGACGGACCTGATCCTCATGGAGGACAAGTCGGCCGGCATCTCGCTCATCCAAGAGCTGCAGGGTGCTGGCTTGCCGGTGCGGTCGTACAACCCGGGCAGGGCCGACAAGATTCAGCGCATGAACATCGTGGCGCCGCTGATTGCCAAGGGCAAGGTGTGGGTGCCAGAGGACCCACAGAACCCGGGCGAGGTCGCCCCCTGGGCGAAGAGGTTTATCCGGCAGGTGTGCAGCTTCCCCGAGGCAAAGGGGCACGACGACTACGTGGACGCGCTGTCCCAGGCGCTGCGTGTGTTGCGCGACTCGGGGTGGCTGGTGCTGGACCCGCCCAGGGAGCGCGACGACTGGCACTCAGACGACATCGCGCGCAACAAGGTCTACAACCCATACGCCGCGTGATTGGGCGTAATCGGTCTGCTTTATGGGTGATTGGTGATAGGAGGCCCAAGATGCAGACATCGAGCCACGTCAAAGAGATCAGGCAGTGCGGGTGTGAGCAGTGCAAGTTTGTGCGCTCTAACCACAAGACGGTGTCGAAGTGGCGCAACGTCAGGCAGGCCTACCGAAACATGTTCCTTGAAATCGTGAAGGGGGCAGACCCCGACAACTACAACAAAAAATTGATCACGAGAGACTACGATGCTTAACCCAATCAAATCGCCGCAAGAGATGCTCTACGAACAGGCAGGTGTGCCGCATTTTGCTGGCGGCAAAAAGGTTGACGTGGTCACCCAGTTCGCGAGCCGCATCCAGGACGCGATCACGCGGTACACCCGGGCAACAGGCAAGCCCCCGAGCGCCGAAGAGGTCAAGCAGCTGGAGGACCACGTCCGCAGCCTGTCGCAACCCAGTCCCCAGCCCAAACAGACGCCCGCGCGTCTTTCGCAGCAGACCCCGTTCGCCAGTCATTTGGTGGATGAGTTTGGCCGCCCATACCAGCCCATGATCGACCCCAAAACTGGTCGGCTGACGACGCCCGAGCGCGCGCAGGGATTCAACGTGCAGGACCCGTTCAAGACAACCCCGGTCAGCGCGAAGGCGCGCAAGTACGTCCCGGGCGCAAACGCGTTCGCCCCCGATGAGTTTTTGAACCAGGCAAACACCGGCCGCACGTCGACGCGCACCAACATGCGCTCGCACACGCCGTCGAGTGAGGAGCTGATCGCCAAACAGAACGCGGCCGAGGAGATCGGCGGCGACGCAGCCAAGGGCCCCCTGGAGACCTACGGCCCCACGGAGCAGCCCCGCAGTGCGTCGGAGCCGTTCGCATCCCAGGCCTCGGCCTTCGAGCAGGTCCCGGCCGGCGACATCCGCCAAGAGATTCTGCCCGCGGTCTACCCCCGTGAGGGTGAGGCCAAGAGCAAGTTTGCGGCCGAGGTTGAGCAGGCGCGTCAGAGCTTCCTGGCACGCGGCATCGAGCCCGACGAGGAGGACCTCATCAACGCGGTCATCGCCGCGCGCAACCCGATGCGCCACAACTACACCGGCGAGAACCCGATCGGCCAGCGCCCGCTGTCTGACCCCTCGGCCGGCAAGGTGAGCCCCGAGATGCTGGAGTGGCGCGAGCAGATGCGCCTCTCAGGCCAGCCCGAGAAGGTGGTCACGCGCGCGCCGTCTGACTGGAACCCGAGCTACCAGCGCGAGTACCTGCTGGACACGACGCCCGAGACCCGCCAGCCGTTTGCACAGGACTGGTCCCTGGAGGAGGCGATCGACCGCCGCCGCAAGCAGGTACAGGGCAAGGCAGAGGGTGGCATGATGCGCAGCCCGCGCGACATGCAGGCCGAGCTCATGGTCAACGGCTACGACAAGGGCGGCATGACCGGCCCGGCAACCGGCCTGTCCAAGTACCTGGACCGCAAGTCGATGCGCGGTGACTACTACACCCCCGAGACCTACGGCTACGACGTGATGAACTCAGGCAGCTCCGACACCAGCGGCGCAACACGAGTGACCGAGTACAGCCCTAGCCCGCGCGAGCGTATTTCCGAGCTTGGCCAGAACATGCTGGAAAAAATCGGCATTCGCCGCCCGATTGCGCGCCGCGCATCCCAGACCGTGGTTGGGGGCCCATCAAGCGCGCTGCCCGGCGGTTTTGGCGTTCTGGACGCGGCGTCTATGTTTTCCCCGGGCGCAGCAATGGCAGTGGCCCCCATGTACGCGGCAGAAACAGGCAACAGCCTCGGCAGAGGCGAGCCCGTGGAAGCGGCGTTCAACGCGCTCGGAGTAGCGCCGGCAGTTCATTTTTTGCGACGTTAAAAAACTATGGCACAACAACCTACGATTCCCCTCCAGCAAGGCGGCACACTGAGCGCGCTGTCCTTGGCGTTGGACGACCAAGACGAGGCGGACAAGGATAAAGAGACCGAGGCCCTGGCCGAAGCGCTCGACATGGACGTCGACGAAATCTCCGACGAGATCATCGAGCTGGAAGACGGCTCGGTTGTCGTGAACCTGGAGAAGACGGCAAAGCCGTCGCAGGACCCGGACTTCTACGCGAACTTGGCCGAGGAGCTCGAAGAGGGCGTCCTCGACAACTTGGCGTATGAGTACCTGGACCTGATCGAGGTCGACCGTGAGTCGCGCAAACAGCGCGACAAGCAGTACGAGGAGGGCATCCGCCGCACCGGCATGGGCAACGACGCCCCGGGCGGCGCGAACTTTGACGGCGCCTCGCGTGTCGTGCACCCCATCATGGCCGAGGCCTGCGTGGACTTTGCAGCCAACGCCTCGCGTGAGTTGCTACCCCCCGATGGCCTGGTGAAGACCAACATCAAGGGCCCGGGCAACCCGACCAAGCTGGCAACGGCGATGCGCAAGGCCAACTTCCTGAACTGGCAGCTGACCGACCAGATTGAAGAGTACCGCGACGAGATGGAGCAACTGCTCACCCAGCTCCCCCTGGGAGGCAGCCAGTACCTCAAGTGGCGCTTTGACAAGGACCTGAACCGCCCGGTGCCCGAGTGGATTCCGATCGACAACCTGCTGCTGCCGTTTGCCAGCACCAACTTCTACTCGTCCGCGCGCGTCACCGAGATTCAAGACATCACGCAGGACACGTTCGAGATGCGCGTCGAGTCCGGCGAGTACCGCGACATCGACATCTACAAGTCCGAGCTCGACCCCGAGTTCACCAGCAACACCAAGAAGGCGAACGACAAGGTGGAGGGCATCTCTGAGCCCACCAAGAACGTCGACGGCCTGCGCTGCGTGTACGAGGTGACCTGTTTCCTGCGCCTGGAGGACGACCCCCTGACCATGGGCGCGCGTGCGCCCTACATCATGGCGATCGACGAGCTCTCCGGCAAGGTGGTCTCGCTGTACCGCAACTGGGAGTCGGGCGACTCCAAGATGCGCAAGCTGGACTGGATCGTTGAGTACAAGTTCATCCCCTGGCGCGGCGCGTATGCCATCGGCATGCCCCAGCTGATCGGTGGCCTCTCCGCGGCCCTGACCGGCGCCCTGCGCGCCCTGATGGACGCCGCGCACATCAACAACAGCCAGACCCTGCTCAAACTGAAGGGCGGGCGCATCGGCGGCCAGACGGACCGCATCGAGCCGACCCAGGTGGTCGAGATCGAGGGCAGCCCGGGCGTGGACGACGTGCGCAAGCTGGCGATGCCGATGCCGTTCAACCCGCCCTCCACCACGCTGTTCCAGCTGCTGGGCTGGCTGACAGACGCCGCCAAGGGCGTGGTCAAGACCAGCGAGGGCCGGCTGGCCGACGCGAACAGCAACGCGCCGGTGGGCACGACCCAGGCGCTGATCGAGCAGGGCTCGAAGGTGTTCTCAAGCATCCACGCCCGACTGCACCGCAGCCAGGCCAAGAGCCTGCAAATCCTGTCCCGGCTGAACTGCTGGTACCTGGAGGACATGGACAACCAGTCCGGCGAAGAGATCGCGGTTGCGGACTTCGAGAGCAACTCCGACGTGCGCCCGGTCTCCGACCCCAACATCTTCAGCGAGACCCAGCGCCTGACCCAGGCGCAGTCTGTGCTGCAGCTGGCCGGCACCGCGCCCCAGCTGTACGACCTGCGCAAGGCACACCTGCGCATGCTCAAGCTGATGAAGGTGCCCGACATTGACGAGGTGCTGCCCGACCCGAAGGGCTCGACGGAGAGCAACCCTGCGCTGGAGAACGTGCAGATGACCATGGGCTCGCCGGCCGCGGCGTTCCCCGACCAAGAGCACCTGGAGCACATCAAGGTCCACCTGGCGTACATGATGGACCCCGCGTACGGCAGCAGCCCGATCATCGGACCCAAGCTGACCCCACTGATGCTGGAGCACCTCAAGCAACACATCACGCTGCACTACCTGCAGTCCATGCGCAGCTACGTGTCCCAGGCCGCGGGAGGCGAGGACGCCTTCAAGCTCAACGAGGAGCGCAAGATCGACCCCGAGGCCCAGCAGGCCCTGGCGGCGGCGGCGCAGCTCGTCGCACAGGACGCGCAGAACGAGTTCCAGCCGATCAACCCGATCATCGCGGACCTCGTGCAGAAGATGCAGCAGGCCCAGCAGGCCCAGATGCAGCAGATGGCGATGGCGCAGGACCCCGCGGCGGGCGTGCTGATGCAGACCCAGATGGCGGAGACCAAGCGCCGCGAGAGCGAGATGCAGGGCAAGTTCGCGCTGGAGAAGGCGAAACTGCAGGCGCAGATGGCCGACAAGGTGCGCGACCTGGAGGCCAAGATGGCCGAGATGTCCGCCAAGATGATGATGGAGCAAGAGCTCGCCGACCAAGACAACGCGATCAAGATCGCGCTTGCCGACATCAACAACGCATCCAAAGAGCGCGTCGCGTCGATCACCGCCCAGGTCCAGCTGGACAACATGCAGCTGCAACAGCAGCACGCACAGAACCAGACGGCTCTGGAGGCAGAGGCACAGGCACACGCGGACCTGCGCAAGCACGGGCTGGACGAGGCCCGCGCCGAGCAAGAGCGTGCACACCAAGCAACCATGCAGGCGCAACAACAGTTTGCGCAGGCACAACAGCAAGCACTTGAACAATCGCGCGACGCAGAGATGCAGTCGACACAACCACAACCAACCCCTGGAGTATGACAATGACTTCCCAAATTCAAGACATGGGCTTCCGTAAAAACTACAAGATCACCGGCAAGCCCGGCTACGCAGGCGGCCCCGGCTCGCCGGTGGAGCGCGGCCCCTCTGGCTCGAAGCAAGCCAACAACGCGCCCCGCGCGCTGGCACAGGTGCCCCCGGTCAACAGCAAGGGCCTGAAAAAATAATTAGGGCGGAAATACTCACGTTTGTGAGTATTTAGTTATAAGGAGGGTTTTTGATGAAAGACCCGTTATATGCGTCAGTCTTCAACATCAAGGCCGCGCTTGAAGAGCTCAAGCAAGCGGTTTTGAATGGAGTCGACAGCTGGGACAGATATAACCAGCTCGTCGGTCGAGGCCAGGGCCTGCAAGAGGCCTTGGACATTGTAAACGAAGTCCTGAAAGAGGACGAGGAAGAGAATGAGTACTGAGAGCAAGTATCAGGTTGATGGTCGCAGTGAAGGCGACTGTTTCCCGGTCGTAGACCCGGGTGTACAACCGCAAGGCAACCGAATCGTGGTTCAACTCCGCAAGGCCAAGGACGTCAGCAAGGGCGGCATTTTGCTGGTCACCGACACCAAGGCAACGGAGAAGTGGAACGAGGTCATCGCAAAGGTCGTGAAGATCGGACCGCTGGCGTATCGTGACATGAACACACTTGAGCACTGGCCCGAAGGCCCCTGGGCAGCACCCGGAGACCTCGTGCGTGTGATCAAGTACGGCGGCGACCGCTGGGCGGTACCGCACGGTGACGGTGAGGTGGTGTTTATCATTTTGCAAGACCGCGAGGTAATCTGCAAGATTGATAACTTTGAAACGGCGCGGACGATGTTCCCCGCATTTGTGGAGTAAGGTTTTGTATGAAACCAATGGATAAACTGGCACAGCAAGAAGACATCGCGGTCAAAGAGCGCGATGATGGAAGCGCACTCGCTGCAATTGAAGAGAAGGCAGACCCCTTCGCGGAAGACGGCGAGCAAGAAGACAAAGACGACGTGGATGCGCACGCCGAGGGCGGGCAAGTCGACGACGATCAAGGTGATGAAGACGACGAAGAGCGTGAGGCACTGCGTGCCGCACGGCGCGAAGAGCGCAAACTCAAGAAGGAGCTGAGTAAGCAGCGCGAGGCGAGTGCCAAGCACAAGATCAGCGCCCTGGAGCGTCGCAACGAAGAGCTGGCCCGACGGCTGGCGCAGGTCGAGAACACAGCGGCTGGTTTCCAGTTTGCGCAGATCGACCGACACATTGAGGACGAGGCGACTCGCGTAGAGTACGCCAAGATGAAGATGACGCAGGCCGCGCAGGCAGGCAACGTCGCAGAGCAGGTCGAGTACATGGAGCAGTTCCATGAAGCTAAAAACCGACTCGCTCAGGCACAGATGCTGCGACAGCGTCACCTGGAGGAGGCCAAGAACCCGCGCAACAACGTGCCCACGCCCATGGCGGAGACGGTGCAGCGTAACGCGAGTGACTGGTTGAACAAGAACACCTGGTACGACCCCAGTGGCAAGGATACAGACAGCCGAATCGCGAAGATTATCGACAGCGACTTGGCAGGCGAGGGCTGGGACCCCGCCGATCCTGAGTACTGGGACGAACTAGACAACCGATTGAAAGAGCGTTTACCCCATCGGTATACGGGCAAGCAAGGTGGTGCACGAAACCGCCGAACTGGCACATCGAGTGGACGTTCAGACGTGAGTGGCAGCCCCGTGGCTAAGAACACCATGACACTGAGCCGAGAGCGTGTGCAGGCATTGAAGGACGCAGGCATGTGGGACGACCCGGCCAAGCGAGCCAAGGCGATCCGCCGCTATGCTGACTTTGACCGTAACAACAAGGGGTAAATAAATGGCTAACAATCGAATTTCTCGGGACCTGGACGATCGTCTGCAGGACCGAGTGGAAGAAATCAAAGAGCGTCAGACTATGAGTCTGTCGCCTGATGAAGCAGTGCGTCGTGAAAGGCTGGAGGCTTTTCGGGACAAATGGGCCAACTCCGCACTGCCGGACATCCCAAAGGGAATTATCCCGGGGATGCACCTCTGCTGGTTGTCAACAACCAACCAGTATGATTCAATCGACAAACGCATCGCGTTGGGTTATGAACCAGTGAAAGCCGCCGAATTAGGAAAAGGCTTTGAGCAGCTGGGAAAACTTAGCTCAGGCAAGTTTGAAGGTTGTGTCTCTTGCAATGAGATGGTTCTCTTTAAATTACCAGAGGACATTTACCAGGAAGTGGCTCGGATGCTTCACCATGAAGACCCGTTGGAACACCAGCGCAACGTAACAGCTAACGTGCGCTCGGCAGCGGAATCAGGTAAAGGCGGACGTTCAATCTTGGAAGGTGGCATGCTGGAAATGGAACGAGAAGCCAGTCGAGCCTCATCTCACGTGAGGTTTTAACCAACCAAAAAGGAACCAAAAATAATGAGCGCAACAAATGCTCCTTTTGGCCTGAAGCCGATTTTTCACCCTAGCGGTCAAATTCGCTCGTTGAACTACACTGGTGCTTATGACACCGGTGCTACGTTCTACAGCGGCACTGCCGTTTCGTTGAACAACTCCGGTTCGGCCTCTACCCTCGCCGTCGCCAGCAACACCCCGACCGCTAACCAGCGTTTGGCAGGTGTGTTCGCCGGTGCTGAATACACCGACGCTTCCGGCCGCCGCGCCGTGAGCAAGTGGTTCGGCCCCGCACTGGGCACCGCTACCGACGTCGTGTTCTGGGTTTACATGGACCCCGAGATCGAGTATGAGATTCAGGCCAACGGCCCGATCGCCAATACCGGTGTCGGTCAAGAGTACAACCTCACCGCAAACAGCTCCGGCACCATCATCGGCAACGGTGGCTTGGGTGTGTCTACAGCCGCTTTGGATAACACCAACGTCGCTGCTGGCGCTCAAGGTCAGTTGCAGGTGACAGGCCTTGGTCGCGAGATCAACAACGCCTGGGGTGACCTGTACACCATCGTGCAAGTTAAGATCGCCAACGATCGCTTCGTTGCCGCCAACGTAGAATAATCAAGAAAGGAAGTAGCACATGGCAACCCCAATGCGCAGTACAGACTTTCGTGCGGTAGTCGAACCTATCCTCAACGAAGTCTTTGACGGAGTTTACGAGCAGCGTGATGACGAGTGGAAGGGTTTCGTTACCCAGATCACCGGCATCCCCCGTAACTATCACGAAGAAGTGATGTTGTTCGGTATGAACACGGCCCCCGAAATGCCTGACGGCACCCCCGTCTCGTATGACCAGGGCGGTACGCTGTTCATCACCCGTTTCATCTACAAGATTTATGGCCTGGCATACGCCATGACCAAGGTCTTGATGGAAGACGGCGATCACATCCGTATCGGTTCTACCTTCTCGAAGCATCTGGCCCAGTCCATGATCGAGACGAAGGAGACCCTGTGTGCCAACCTGTTGAACTTCGCGTTCACCCCCGGCTATGTCGGCGGCGACGGCGTGACCTTGATCAACAGCGCGCACCCCATCGCGAACGGTCAAACGTTCAGCAACAGCCTGTCTACGGCTGCCGCCATGTCCCAGACCTCGGTCGAGCAGATGCTGATTCAAATCCGCTCTGCAGTGGACAACAACGGCAAGCGTATTCGCCTGAAGGCTGAACAGCTGGTCGTTCCCCCGCCCCTGGAGTTCCAGGCTGAGGTGATCCTGAAGTCGGTCCTCCGCTCCGGCGGCGCCGACAACGACCTGAACCCGATCAAGTCGACTGGCATGCTCCCCCAGGGCGCCCACGTGGTGACCCGTTTGAGCTCCAGCAAAGCCTGGTGGGTTCAGACCAACGCAGAAAACGGTCTGATGCTGGTTATGCGTCGTCCGCTGGAGCGCAGCACCGAAGGCGACTTCGAGACTGACTCTATGCGTTACAAGGCCACCGAGCGTTACGCTACCGGCTGGCACGATCCCCGTAACGTGTACGGCACGATCGGCCTGTAATCACAAAAAACCCTTTGTGATCGAAACGCCCCGCCCAAAAGGTGGGGCGTTTTTGTTTGTGAGAATGGGTAGTTCTAGTTGAGCTATCAAGCAACGATGGCCGCCTCGGGCTCAAGGCGGACGCCATAGAGACCGCGTTGCAAATTCTTCCTATGGAGAAGTATCTATGTCAGTTACATTCAACACCCCCGTCCGCGTCTTCAAGCGCAACAACCCCACCAACGACGGCACGATCGCCCCGGACAACACCGGCGCCGCAATCGTATCGCGTGAAGTTGCCTTTGTTGGCGGCACCGCCGCCACCGTGGTTGTGCCTGCCGGCGCAATCATCCGCAGCGTGACGGCCTACGTGACCACCGCAGCTGGTTCCCCCAGCGCGACCAACGTGACCATCGGCGCCACCACGATCGCCACCCTGTCTGACGCCGCCGGCGTGAACGCAGGCACCCTGGCAGCTGCCGCCGCCGGCCTACTGGCTAACGTTGGCACCTCCGACGTGACGGTCAGCTACACCGCAGGCGCAAGCGCCGTGGGTGTGTTGTCTGTCGTGTGGACCGCCCGCAACCCCGACGGCACGATCACCGCCCAGGGCGCCGGTCTGACCAACGAATAAGGAATTGATATGCGTCAAATCACTGTAGGTAACGACGTTCTCGTGCCGATCGACCAGTATCTGACGCCTATCAACATTGCTTATGTTGCATCAGGCGGCACGGTACAGGTCTCGTACACGGACCCCTTCCCGTTGAATGCCCAGGGCTACCCGGTGCCCACAGCGCCGGTTATGACCTGGGTGAACTATGCGGGAACCAGCCCCATCGTCGACAACCCGATCCGAGCCATTCGGATCACTGGCGGCAGCGGCTCTGATACCCTGACGGTCATCCAAGCCGGGGTACGTTAATGGGCAACGCCTACTACGGCGGCCTTTACTGCGACACCCGCGGACAGACTGTTCTGTCCGTGGCTGTCTGCGACAGGTGTAGTCGCAAGATGCCCTACACCTACCTTCGGCCCGACCCGAACTCTCCTGGACTGATGGTCTGTCCCGACGACGCGGATCAGTACGATCCCTGGCGTCTGGCCGCGCTTCAGCCAGAAAACATCACGCTGCGGCACCCGCGGCCCGATGTGTCGGTTGCGATCCCTGGCAAGGGCGCGCCGATCCCCAACGCACCCAACGTGCCCACACTGAACGAAGGCCCCAACATGATTGGTACCGGCCTCGGAGACGCGTTGACGCCTGCAGAATACGGCAATGAGACGCCAGAGCCCACCCCTGGCGACATCAAGAAGACCTAAAAAATGGCTGACGTAAGCATAAACCAACTCCCGCCAGCGACTGCCCTACAGGGCAACGACCTGTTTGCTATCCAGCAAAGCGGCATAACGAAGAAGATCAACGCGTCGCTCGTCATGGGCGGCGTGGTGGGACCCCCTGGCCCTCAGGGGCCCCAGGGCTTCTCGGGGTTTAGTGGTTACTCAGGTTTTTCTGGCGCCGCGGGCGGCTCGGGCAACCCCGGCACCAGCGGCTCGTCGGGCTACTCCGGCTTCTCTGGCACCTCTGGGTTCAGCGGCATCGGCACGTCCGGTTCCAGCGGCACGAGCGGCGCGTCCGGCTTCAGTGGGTTCAGCGGCTTTAGCGGCACCTCGGGCTTCAGTGGCTCGGGTGTTTCCGGCTTCAGCGGCACGTCTGGTTTTAGCGGCCTGGGTCTTTCTGGCTTCAGCGGTGTCTCGGGCACCTCTGGCTTCAGCGGCACTTCTGGCTTCAGCGGTGCCTCCGGCACCTCTGGCTTCAGCGGCACGTCAGGATTTAGCGGTGCCTCGGGCACATCTGGCTTTAGTGGCACGTCTGGTTTTTCTGGCGCCTCTGGCTTCAGCGGCTTTAGTGGTGCATCAGGTGCCTCAGGCACCTCCGGCTTCAGTGGCGACTCAGGCATCTCTGGCTTCAGCGGCGACTCGGGCATCTCTGGCTTCAGTGGTGCATCAGGTACGTCTGGCTTCAGTGGTGCATCAGGTGCGTCTGGCACCAGCGGCACCTCCGGCGTTTCGGGCGTCAGTGGCACGTCTGGCTTTAGTGGTGTGTCCGGCGCCGCGGGCGCGGGCGGCACAATTGGAAACTACGGCGCATTTTTTGACACGTCAGCGCAAACAGGTTCGTTGACAGAGCAAATCGTCAACATCAACACGGCTCAAGCTCAGGTGGGCGTAAGCCTAACGGCCCCGGGCCGGATTGTTCTTGCAAATGTTGGGACGTATAAGCTAACATTCTCCATTCAATTAGAAAACGACGACAACACAATCCACTACGCCGACATTTGGTTGAAATACAACGGGTCGAACTACCCTGATAGCAACACTCGGTTCTTTATTCCGGCGCGAAAAAACTCAACCGAGTTCGGGTACACAGTGGCAACGGTCGACTTTATTGGGACTTCTGTTGCCCCTGGCGATTACGTTGAGTTGTGGTGGGTCACAGACAGCACGTTGGTAACCATTCAAACCCTGCCGGCGTACAGCACCGTGCCTGAGACCCCCGGCGTCATCTTAAATGTCTCGCAAGTCATGTACACCCAGTCGGGTTACAGCGGTGCCTCTGGCTTCAGCGGCGTGTCCGGTTTCAGTGGTGTGTCCGGTTTCAGTGGTGTGTCCGGCTTCAGCGGCGCCTCAGGCACATCTGGTTTCAGCGGCGTGTCCGGCTTCAGTGGTGCCTCCGGCACATCAGGTTTTAGTGGGGCCCCCGGTGCCCCTGGTTTTCAGGGCGCGTCTGGTTTCAGCGGCGTGTCCGGGTTTAGTGGCACCTCTGGCTTCAGCGGCGTGTCGGGCTTCAGCGGCGTGTCGGGCTTCAGCGGCGTGTCGGGCTTCAGTGGCACCTCCGGCTTCAGCGGCACCTCTGGCTTCAGC
>JACCEC012196014.1_pt1 | contig 22471 bp, 46 predicted proteins | sample 7450121 | NCBI WGS metagenome assembly JACCEC01 (sample SAMN15323455, study PRJNA562643) | freshwater metagenome | isolation source: river surface water | place: USA:Blue River Watershed | collected 2017-08-18 | reverse complement strand
TCTTTGTCAGTCATTGATATTATTATACCGCCAAATGTTAGGTCCCACACAAGCAATTCACCTGACTTGCGCCACGGTCTCTATCCAATGGGTAACTAATCCATCACTAAGGTCCTGTGTGGGACAAGAATATTGTAGCATAGTAAATGAGCAGTTTATAGACTTACTCAGGTCCCCCAAGTTGCGACCTTGGGCTTATCCGTACTCAGCAATAGGGTCGCTTAAAAAGCAACTGCATGTATCATGACGGAATGTTATCCATTATACTACTGAATTTCAATAGTCTTTGGAAGTTTGTCTTCTGGGATCTGCTTTTCAAGTCTGATATCTAAGATACCGTCCTTGAATTCAGCCCCAATAACTTCAACAAACTCAGGAAGGGTGAAGATATCTGTAAACTTACGGGCTGCGATGCCCTTGTGTAGATACTCTGCTCCCTCTGGCAACTCAGCATCCTGCTTCTCGCCCTTGATTGTAAGTTTGCGATTGTCTAGCGATACTGAGACATCATCCTTAGAAAAACCAGCCAAAGCAAATGACAGAATATACTCTGTATCATTTAGTTTGATCTGGTTATAAGGTGGATAGTTTGTTGTTGTTGTTACCTTCTGAAAATTTGAGAAGGTATTGAAGAACGGATCATTAAAAAGATCCAGTGCTGTTTTTACCATGTTATTCCCCTTTCAAGCGAATAAGTTAATTTACCCCCCATTTGGGCAGGCATAAATATTATAACATAGAAAAGCAGGCCTGTCAAATAAACAGACCTGCAATCCTAATTGTTTTACTTCTTTGCTGCTGCCTTCTTACGTGCAGGAGCCTTCTTAACTGTTGCCTTCTTTACAGCAGAGTCTACTTCTGCTAGATCTGGAAGACGACCAAACGCTGTGTCATTTGGATTAATTGCTCTCAATGCTACGGGCGCTAGTGCTGCCAATAGTGAGTATGCAAGTGTCTGTGGATCTGTTACGCCCGACATGTACAGTGCGATTGCTGCACCAAGTACAGATCTTCCGTAAGATGCGAGTAGTGCTTTCATTTGTTCATTCATTTTTATTCCTCCTAGGAAATGTGATTGGATAATATGTAGTAGCCCAGCCACAATCCAATTATACCAGCAACTCCTGCAAAGACTGGGGGTGCAGGAACTGGAAGCCTAAATGCAGCAAAGACTATTCCACAGCCAAAGCCAGTTAGTACAGATAACAGTATATCTTTCATTATTCTCCTTAGTTAAACTATTACTCTTTTGGAAAAGCAGATTCGAGTTTTTTGTATGATTGGCACAAAGTTCTCATTTGACTATATAGAGGATTGCCAGTTGCAACTATTCCAAAATTATCAAAGTGCTCTATGACAGAGGACACCTCTTTTTTATATTCAGCAAATGATTCGTGCATCTGACTAATGTATTCATAGGCTTCATCTCTAGACTTACTTATAAAGTCAACATACTCATGTGTGCTCTTTATGGTAAACTCATCTCTCAAAACCTCTAAGTCTATTTTATTTTGAATTAGTTCTGCAGTTAGTTTTCTTTTTTGATTAGAGAGTTTAATATTGTTAAAAATAAAAAAGATAAAGAAGGTCATAAAAATAAAAAAGATTGAAAAGTTAACTACGCTTTCTATATTTTTCATTTGCCACCATCACGAACTAATAGTACGATTGCACCATTATCTTCTAATGCTTTTTTAACACGAATCATGTACTCAACTGCACGAACCTTGTCTTCACCAGTAAGACCCATGAAGTGCTTTTCTGAAGCCTTAACAGTAATAAAAGTGTCGTTGTCAACTAACTGCAAGGAAAACCCTTTAGGAGAAAAACTATCTAAAGATCTAAATGCTCTTCTCATTGAGTCTGTATACATTATTCCTCTTTTCTCCAGTGTACGTATGATTTAATATATACTGCTGCATAAGCAAGAGCCATTGCTATAAATCCATACTGATCTGTAGCAAGTGCATAAGCAATCCATAAGCACTCATTTACACATAGGATTAGCCATCCCCAAATAGTCTTTCTTCCAACCAAGAAGATACCAGTTACACCAATTACTGCTAAAAGCCAAGACCAATATTGCATCATTTTCTACCCCATTGAATATAGTTCCAACCACGCTCATGTGCGTAATAGATAAATATTTTAACTACCGTTTCCCAGAATGCAATTGCACCTGATAGTGTGGCACTTCTTGTAATAACATAAGCAACAACAAATGAAGATAGTGTTCCCCATATACGATAACTTAACGCCTTAACAAAAGATCTAGCCTTGGTTACTGTCATTCTTTACCCCATGATACTGCGTTCCATGCTCTTTCATGGTAGTAGTACGCAACGAAGTTAACACTATTAGTTATCAGAGTAGCAATGGTAGCCATGCTAACATCCTTGCTCAAAGCATAAAGAGTTATAAAAGTTGTAAGCAAGGCAACAACTCTCCAAGTTAAGGACTTAGCGAGTGATCTACTTTTCTTTACGTTCATCCCTACCCCCAAACATTATTCGTTCTTCTGCTTCATTCATTAAGCGACCAGACTCTTCTATATAGTTAAATACCCATTTGCTTGCGTTTTTCAGTAGCCGAAATAGCATGAATATCTGCCCCCAAGTCTACTTGCTCAATCTTGTATCCTACATCACGACCATAAACAATATTGGTAATGTTAGGTAGTCTTAGTACTAATGCACCATCCATGAATTCATCTTTAGCAATATATCCCTTAACCTCATCAAAGGTCAGTGGGTCTTTCTCGCTTGTATTGTATGTGTTGCGGACTCCCAATAGGACTTGCTCTGTTCTCTTCCCCGCCTCTTTGTAAAGAGCGTGGTGACCTTCGTGCCATGGCTGATACCTACCCAGCATAAGTGTTGTAGGTGCAGACCAATCATGAAGATCAAAATTTGTTATAATCTGCGTAGCCTTTTGATCTGGATCTAGTTCGTGATCATTATAAACTACATCAAAGTTTATTGGCTCTTCAAACATCTTGTTGGTGTCTTCGAAGCGACCTTCTTTGATGGTCTTCATGTATACTAGAATGTCTGGCTTACCGAATGCTGCACGAGTCAAGTCAGTTGGACAAACAAAGTCAACAATTACTGGAGCAACCCCCTGCTTTGCAATAAGTCTTGCCATCTCACCCATGCGTCGTGCTTGTTCAAGTCGATCCTCTGGTGTAAAACCAAGATCAGAGTTGACTGTTGCACGAACCTCATCTGCATTGAGATGAATTGCATTAATTCTTTCTTTTAGCGCTTTGGCTAGTTCTGTCTTACCGCTGCCTGGCAGCCCAATAATTTGTATGATCATTTTTCTCCTATGTAATAAGTATACACCATTGGCTTATGATGCAATATTTTATAAACCAGAAGACTCTGTTGTAAGATACTGCCAAGTATCTGCCCAGTCTTCTTTTGTTTTATGACTATTAAATTCTTTTGAGATTGCTCCACCCTCTAAATATATTCCTCCCCACACACCCCACTCTTTTGTGGACACACCAACAGCAAAGCATTGCTTTGATACTGGGCAATGTGAACAGACATTATCGACTGCAACCCTCAAAACTTCATCTTCTTCATACTTGTCAAAGAATATGTCTGTATCATATTCAAAACAAGATGCATTATCTTTCCATTTATCCTTATGCATAACTATACTGCAAACTTGTCAGGTAATTCCCATCCATCAGATCCCAATTGAAATCTACGTGTGATGTGCCACTTACCATTTATGTAAGCGCCAAACTTAGATGTTGCACCCTTGTCAGAAGGATAGGCATGAACTACGTCCCATCCGTTCCAAGATAATGACTTATGGCTTGAAACAATCTTTTCCATCTTTTCTAGTTCTTTAACATTCATAGTGCTCTCCTTTAGTAATTAAAAATTCCTACATCGATTTTATTAAGTTGTGCTTCTCCAACTAGTCTTGATAAACTTTCTTTTTCTTTTGATAAAAAGATAAAGTAGTTTACATCAGGCATGTTTTCTGAAATCCATTCTGGTGCAACCTTGTAAAACTTAATCTTCTTTCCTCTAGTCTTCATTCCACGCTCTGATAGATTTACAAACTCCATAACCATTGAGTTAACTCTTTGTGGTCCTGCAGAGTATATGTAAAAGTATGGATCGTTTTCTGGTAAACTAGAAAGTGCTACGCCCATAGAGCGCAAGAAGACATTGTAGTCTTCGAAACTATTCGTTCCCTGTACTCCCACGATCATCTTCTAGTCCTTCCCTTAATCTGTCCATGATGAACAGCATTTTATCTAATTCTACCTTACTCATACCTATTGTGTCAACTACCTCTGTTGTTTCTGAGTCAACACCATCGTTCATTACATTTGCTTTATAGAATACATTTTCCTTTACCCAGTAAGCAGTGCCACCAACAATTATTACTCGTATATTTGTTTTTTGATCATACTTACTTGACTGAGATATTCTTTTTTTAATAGGCTTATTACTGATATGCGGAAGCAGTGGTTGAACCAGATCATAGATATGACTCTGACTATACCTGACTGTAACCTTTTGCTTTACAACTTCTTCCTTTCTAATGAAAGATATTGTTAAAATTAACAAAAAAGTAGTAAAAGATCCTATTAAATATTCCATTTAACTCCTTATTCAATTGTACTACTTTTCTTTTTTAGTGGCCTCTACGACCTGACTAAGGCTATGCCTAGAGTTCTTGTCTAATGTATTGGTTTGTTCTTCATCCAATGCCTTTTCTGTTATAGATACCATTGGGTCATCTGACTCAAGATCTATATCTAAAAATCCTTTTTCCCATAGATTCATCATCTCTAGGTAGAAGTAGTTTTTTGCAGCGGAGTGCAACTCAGGATTAATCTCTTCTAATTTATCAGTAAAACTGTATAGCGCTTCTCCAGTATTGATATCAATGGCAGCAACTTCAAGTCCACCGTTTAGAATTAAACCCTCAATAATCTCATCTTCTCTATCCATTTAGAAAATCCTTTAGTTGGTCTTTTGTCTTTGCTCCATTAGTTCTTGCAATCTCTTCACCATTTTCTATTAAGATAAAGGTTGGAATACTTAGAACATTAAAGTTTTTTACCATATCAACCTCAGAATCAGCATCAATAAACTTAATGTTTGCTCCTTCAGATATTAACTCTTCGGCAAAAGGCTTAGTTCTTTGACACGGATTGCACCAGTCGGCGGTAAAGTACAGTAGATGTCTCACTTACCAGACTTCTTTCTTGCCTTTGCGAGAGCATCGAAGTCTTTAACCTTTGTATCACCTAAGTATCCCCAAGCATAACCATCATTGATCATCATGTCATTAAGAGATACTGTGTCTCCATTGATATATACCCAGCCCAAAATGCGACCATACTTCTCAGATGAATCCATCTTCTCAGTCTTAATTACAACAGACTTAGCATCCTTAAGAGCCTTCTTTAGGTATTCCTTGGACTCAAGGCCAAGAGCCTTTTCTCTAAGATCCTTTGTGCGAGACTCAGGGGTATCAATACCAGCCAGTCTAACACGAGATGCAAACAGGATATCAAACCCCAAATCAATAAGAACGTCGATGGTGTCTCCATCTACCACGCCCTCTACTTTTCTTACATAGTACTCGTACATTATTTATCTCCTAGTTTATATACTTGTTTGGCATTATATCAAAGAGCAGATGGATTCTTTCTGTATCTCCGCTATTGATAGCACCATGTAGTCTGGCATTGTTGATCTCCCAGCAATCGCCAACCTCTAGGTGCTTCTTGTCCTGATCAATTAAGAATAAAGCCTTTTCGTTTGTTTTAATTGCTATGTGGTGTCTATGAATAAGTGCAAGATAGTCTCCATCATCATTGTGCTGATACACAACCTTGTCTTCTGGTAGTCTTAAGAAGATAACACGAGCAAATTTTCCATCATGCATATCTTCATATACCTGCACTATAGGCTTAACTAATTCCCACAACTCTGCATCATAAAATACTAATTTTGGATCAAACGCCTGACCAATTTCCCATTCTGGAAGGGATGAAACAAAAAGAGATGTTGTTTCTTTGTGAACAAAGGGAGGAGACTGCTGCCTAGTCTTATTCAAATACCAGACCTCTTCTGGATATGAATCAAGTTTTTCTCTTATACTCGTCACATCATGATTGCCGTAATACTTATACAGCCAATCTTCTTCTCTTTTCTTTTCTATAAGAGTTGTCATTTTACGCTACCCCTGATCTCTTCGTATATTTCTACAGACTTTTTGTATCCATCTGTATTAATTATAAATTCTTTTATAGTCTGATATTCAAGAGTATCCTCAGCACCTCTTGGCAAGTGGCCAGAAAAAACTCCTTCATTTCTAACTAAATCTTCTTTCTTGGTTTTTTCAAGAACCTCTGAAACGTTTATGTCAGAACTATAGTTAAGCCCTAAATCATAGTAAATGGATTTTAAAACAGAGTTAACATCAGTAACTAATTCTTCAAATAATACAATTTTAGAATTTTTATTTTTAATCCATTCACTATAAAAGATATTGTAAGAGTCAATATTGTGATTGCACAAGTCTTTAATCTTATCCTCTGACTTCATGTCAATTGCCGTATAGTCTCCAACAAATAGACAGTTGCTTATTATTGTGTCTTGTGGATTTCTTAGATTAGTTATCTGATAAAAATCTGATGACTGTGGAATTCTATGAAGGAACATGTTGTGCATGTGACTGTTAATCCTATACTTTTTCCAATCTACATGATTGGCAACATAGGATAACTCTATAGCGTTAGCAAAAAAAGTATTTCCAGTTCTTCGAATAGAATTTAGTACAATATCTTTACTCATCTAAATCCAAATCTGGCTGTTTCTCTAGTCTCTGCCTTTCATCTACAACCTTATACATAAACTTCATCATCTTGTCGTAGCCTACTGCATTGTCCATGATCTTATTATAGTGATGACTGCAAAATAGCAACTCTCCAGTAACTCCAGTAACCTGGACATAGGCCTGGGCTGAACAAGAATCGCAGCGGTCATTTGCTGTTAGAATATAGTCTGGTTTTGCTTCTTTGTTTTTTATCATATGATAATTATACAGCCTGTTCATTGCCTTTGTCAACTAGTGTTTCACTTTGATCAAAGACTATATTATGAAAGTCTAAGTAATCTTTTAATGATCTTTCTGTATTTCTGAAATCTTCCATAAAAACATCGCTAAATCCATATCTAAGCATTTTTTTAGTTTCATATACCTTGTCTATTACTGTTTTTGTTCCAGGGTAAAATAGGTGTCTTGAAAGATCAATATTATCTGATTTATATATAATATTGGAACTCCCTTCAACCCTTACGCCCTGAGAAAGAGTATAGTTCTTATCGGTTTGATATTTTTTTATTGCAGATAAGAACCAATTACTCCTGTCATCACAGTCTTTTGAATTTTTTGGAACTGTTGTTAAATATGTTTGATCTAGTTCATACATGTCAAAGCCATTACAAAAAAGTTTTATGGAAAGTATGTGGTCCTCATCTCCCCAAAAATACATATAGGGATAGTCGATCTTTGCTAATTCTTTTGTTCCAAATATAAAATGCGGGGCTACCCTTTGTGACATATGCTTTTCTTGTATAAAATCTATACTTGCTGAGTGTGTATATTCAAGTCCCCATGGGTCGTCTTCAGAATGCACATACTTAGACTTTATACAATTAGTCATAAACCTTTCGGTTAGAAACTGAGTAATTACAGCCTTATCATTTTTAATCAGAGCATGACGATCAATTAACTTTTCATCCCAGTTGCTTGCAAATCCAGTATGACAATCTATGCTAAGAATGTAGTCTTCTTTATTGTAAAGTTGCTGAAGTTGATATCTTGTTTTCCCTATGCCATAGACTATGTTACTATCTAATATAATTATTCTTTTTTCATTTTTAATATGAGAAAAGTCTACGTTATCAACACCCTGCAAAGAAAGCCCAAAAGTTATTCTATCTGGATGCTTTGCCTTTTTTAAACAATCTTCTACTGTTTTTTGAATAGAACTATCAAACAAACTTGGTATCATTACGAAGATTGTTTGCATGTTATTTTTTTCTATTGTCGGTGGAATAAAATCCTGATCCAGAAAATACAGCCCCTATTGGGGTATAGTGTCTAAACATATCTTTTCCACATTTATCGCATGGATAGGTCTCTTTGTAGTTTGCTATGCTTGTGTTAAATTCAACAACTTCACTATTGCACGAACACATGTACTCATAAACTGGCATTACATATCCTTTATCTCTTCGTGATCTAGATGAATCTGAGTGTGGTACCTTGCACCATCCAAGTTGCCAATTGGTATAAAAAACTCTTCGTTGATTCTTTTAAACTTTTGTTTTTCTTTAGGCAACTCTTCGTCCCAGAAGATAGCATCTGTTGGACATACAGGCATACATGCGCCACAATCAATGCATTCACTCTGATTAATATATAGCATTCTGCCACCCTCATAGATGCAGTCAACAGGACATTCTGCTATGCAAGATTTATCTTTTATATCTACACAGGCATCAGTAATAACATATGGCATTACTTATTCTTTTTCTTTTCTTTTACAGTCCAGATTGGTGCATTGAGTTTATCTCCGCCCCATTCGTATCCAAGTGCTTTGACAACAAACTTTATAATTTTTATTCTCATTACTTAACCTTGTTTCCAAACTTAACCCAGACTCTTTCATGTAAAAAGTATCCAAGTGCTTCCCAACCAATGTAAATAAGAGCACCAAGACTTGCATACTCCCATTCACCAGTGAATAGATAGATTACTCCAGCAACACCAACTAGGTGAAATGTTTCCCAACTTGCTGTCTTTAGTAGTGTTCTTTTAGTTGATTCCACTTTATGCTCCTAGTATTTTCTTGTATGTTGTAATGTCTACTACCCCAGTTACTGGAAGAGAGTTTTTCTTTTGAAAATCCTTTACAGCCTTTTCTGTTCCTGGACCAAATGATCCATCAGCCTTAAGTTTTAAAGCCTCTTGAACCTTCTTTACAGAAGATCCTTTTGCTCCAACCTTAAACTGCTTAAACTCTTTCTTTGCAGCAGGTACAGAGGCTGATGTAGCCTTAACTGGTACATCAGATGAACCGACCTTTGATAGCAATGGAAGGTTTTCTTCTCCAGCATAAACTGGACGACCCCAACCAACAACAGCATTAACTAACTTCTTCTTGTTATTCTTTACATATGCACGAGTCTTCTCTACGCACATACCGCCATTTCTTTGGTCTCCCTTTGCAGTGCCAGATGTATTTCCTTCAATAACCTGGATGGTTCCATCACCGTTGTTCTTAATACAAATACCTACGTGAGAAATACGATTTACACCATCATCTGGGAAATCAAAATAGATCCAGTCACCTGGTGTTGGGTCATCATTACGTGCATCTGCCCATCGATCATTCTTCTTAAACCAATCTGCTGCTGCAACAGTTGATGCAGACTTTGGATACTTCTTTGCGTCTAAGCCAGAAGTAAAAGCACACCAAGAAACAAATGATTGGCACCATGGCTGAAAGTTAACCTTTGTCCATGCACCATACTTTGTCTCATTGTCCTTTGGTCCCTCGATGGTACCAATCTCTTTCTTTGCAACCTCAATGATTGCTTCTAGTGATCCCTTTGTTGCCATTATATTGTTTCCGTTTCTATTTTAGATGTTACGCCTTTTCTTTGGTGTACCTGTGAATCTTCCTTTGTGGGTGTTTCATCCCAAGGAATATCTGGTGCATCACCATTATACAAAGACTTCAAATAATACTTTTCAAATATTTGTCTTCTTTGTTTTTGAAAATTTATGAATTTTTCAGATTCTCTAAAGTGTTGACCAAATTTATTTGATACTTCAAGTTCTTTAGGTCTGTCAACTCCAGGTGCAAGTGGTTTACGAGACCAATGATTTTTATTTATTAGATGAAAAAATAATGCCTGGTAGTAGTCTGAAGGATCCTCACTTGACCAAGATGGTCTGTAGTGGTAATCAAACTGCGGTTGACAAATTATTGCCTGATTTGGTTTTGTTATAAACTCTTTATATCTAGCAACAAATCCCCAATCACGATTTCCACCAATATGTAGGTCAATCATGTACGGGCCTGGAGACCAATCTATATGCAACGGAAGTTTTGGAACTCTGCCATCTGATGTTAATTGATGATGAGCGTACATATGATAACCAAATATTATATCTTCGCAACCCAATAGTGTTTTTATTTTTTCAACAGCATAGTCTATAAACTTTTGAGGTATTTCTACACCCTCTTCCCACTTATTCATTTGATGTGAGTAATCAATATTTTCTAACTTATTAGAAGTTAAAAGTTCAACTAATTCATCAAACATATCTTCTGGATAAAAATTTTCTACTAAGAATGGCTCAAAGAAAACCACTCCATCTGTCATAATATTTTCAAGTTCTATGTAGTCTTCTTTAGAACAAAATGTCCAGTCAATATCTTCTATGTCTTCAGGAAAGTTTTTAAGTAGTGGCGGACCTACAAGGTCTGGTACCTTTATACTAGCAAATTTTTCTCTATATTTTTCCGATAATGATGTCATTGTTCCTCCAACTATATTATACCAGTCTCTTTGCTGGGGTGGCAGGTATCGATCCTGCGACATCCGAATTAACAGTTCGGCACTCTACCATCTGAGTTACACCCCAATACTTATAGTCTAGCATAGCCTTTAGGACATAATGGAGAATATGCTGTCTTATAAATAATTTTTTTTGCCTTAGCGCATCTAATTGTTACTTTTGTCTTTGACGCTTGTGGCTTTACAGGAACTAATTCCTTTTTAATTTCAGGCAGGGCTGATGGTGTATGTTCTGACTCAACCTTTGAGACCTCTTTATCTGCGACCTTGGCTGGAACCATAGATATTGCTTTTTGCATTAAATCTTGAAAGTAAGCAATACTTATATGAGAAGTGACATTTCTGTATTGGAAACCAAACTGCTGTGATTCAGTTGAATAATTCGGTAATTCGGTGCAAGCCCATCCAGTTGAATGCGAACCTGGGCCAACCAATAATTCTTCGCCATTAATCACTATTGTTGCAGGTGAACCAGACGAGACAGTGGCTGGGCAATTGTCTCCCGCTTTGAGTAAAAGCATTTTCGGTAAACCTACATGGTGCTTGTAATATTCAGGAAGACGCTCTGTTAAAACCCTGTATTCGATCTTGTGTGGATTCATAATGCTTTCAATGCTATATCGATTTTCTTGAGGAATCGAATAGTAGGCATTATGCTCTGCAACTGAGTTAAAACCATAACCGTACATAAACGCACTTAATTTGTTTTTAACAGCAAACTCCAACTGCTCCTTAGTTGCAACTTTATATGGAACACTTTTAACAATTGGTTCTTCCAGAATGATGAACGCAATGTCATCTTGTGCTCCGTTTGTCCAGTTCTTTAATTTTCCAAGAGAGTCAGGATGGATGATTTTAAGTGCTTTTACACGTTTTGCAGTTGGATCAGACTTATGCTTTCCAGGTTCTTGGATCCATAACTCACCATTGTTATAAGAAAGCGGGTTGTTTGGATCGCCATATATTCCCCAAATACAGTGGGCCGCAGTAACGACAACTTGGACATGGACTAATGAACCACCACAAAATGGATTACTGATTAATTCATTTGAGTCATTCTTTTCATTTACACGAAGATAAACTGCAAACTGATTACCAGTTGCATCATGAATTTCTTGATAGCGCTTCCATTCTTGAGCAGATGCATTATCAATACCAACTATGTTTAACAATGCTAAACACAAAACGATAGTTATTTTTTTCAATTCTATTCCTTTATTTTAAATACTACCTGGCAAGGATCTCCGCCAGATTCCCACTCTTGCTCTTCTTCTTCACTCATATATGGATCACCATCATGCGTGTTACAAAATGGTTCTGTGATCCATCCACGATCAATTCCGTTATTTAACCAGATGTCAAACTCTGCGTAGTCTTCTTCTTTTAACATACTATAAGTATATCTTTAAACGCTTAGTATGTCAACTGGGCCCATGCAAGATGGGTTAAATTTAATTGCTGCTGAGACTGCTTGATTCACTCTGTTCCGTGCATTTTTCTGCTTGTCTGTTGCATATAGAACTCCATAGGCATACTCTGATCCAGATCCAATTGCAACATATGGCAATGAATACTTAGATAGTGACATATCTCCAGAACTATGTTCGTATATTTCTCCACGGATGCCAATGATCAAACTAAATTCACCATCCTTTGATGTATCAACCCAGAAGTCGTTGTAAAATTCACGAAGTTCTTTAACAAACTTAGTTTGCATAAACTTATCTGTATCTTTAATATTAGGGGCTGTTGGCTTAAAGTTATGCTTCATTCTTTCGCCATCCATTGATCCTGCATATCCAATTAGGTATGGACCAGTCTTCCAAATTTTTGAGGAGTCAAGAGAAAGAATAACTCCATCATCTGAGGCACCACGGTCTCCAGCCATGTAGATTTTATCTTCATGCTTCAAAGCGACAATACAGGTCATGGCAAAGCCCTCTCTAGATAGGTGATACTCAAGTATACCATTGCCCAGAGAGGGCTGTCAACTACCGTCAATAATGACTAATTAGCCTTTTTGTCTACCGTCTTAAACGCATCATTGATTTCTGCCAATGTGAGTTTTCCATCGTCCAAAAAAGCCCTTGCCAGTCTTTCAATGACTGTTGCTACGCCTAATAGTCCTGCTAATAATACTGCCTGAACTGTGTCAATTCCAACTACTGCTCCAGCACCAAGTACTGATAGACCAGATGCTGCGAAGACTGCGACAATACGCATAAGGATATTAGTGATTGCTTTTTGTGGGTGCTCTTTTTTGGGAGCCTCTACTACCTTTTTAGTTGCCATTTTAGTCCTCCTTTCTTAGGGGGATTGTTATTAACCAAAGTACTGTTACTGCAAGGGTTGCAATACCAACAATGTCTCTGGCTGATCCTGTTAGGGTTAACCATGCGATAAAGAATCCAAGGAGGGTAAATGCTTGTGCAATTACTTCCATGCCTGCGTCTTTAAGCCATGTGAAGAACCCCTTCACAATCTTTGTTATTATCTTCATTCTTACCTCCTCATCCCAATAACTGTGCTTGCAATCTGTGAAACAATGATTACTGGAACAATTACTTCTTGGGCCTTCTCTCTCTGATCATCCGTCATATCCATACCTAATTCAGAGAAATTAGATAGGAGTTCTGTAACATCCACTGCAAATACTGCTCCAAGTGGGTCTTCAAGAAATGCTTCTGTTTGTACTTCTGTTACTGCATCTGCTAATGTAAATGGCATTGGGGCTTCTCCTGCATCCCCTGCTCTTTCTGCGAACTCAACAAATGCTGATGCAACTGCAGGATCTGACTTCATTGCCTCTGCTACCTTTGCAACTTCCCCTGCTGAGATACCAAGGTCTGATGCAAGTTCCTGCTTTGCTTCTTGTGTCAAAGCCTTAAGCGTCTGACTTACTGCAGCAGTCTGTTCTGCAGAAAGTTTAACTAATTTGTTATCCTTGCTTGTAAGGTTTGCAATAACTCCAGATAGATCTTCTGCTGTTCCGCTACCTTTTTCTGGTATAAGTGCTGCTAATTCTGCATCCTTGATAACTGGGTCAACATTTTCTGCTGGTTTAAAATCTGGTCTTGGAAGTGGCTTAGGCTCTGGAGAAGGCTCAACAGGAGGCTCTGGAGTAGGTTCTGGCTTTGGTTCAGGACTTGGGGCAGGTGTTGGCTTAGGCTCTTCTGGTTTTGTAGGCTCAGGCTTAGGCTCTTCTGGCTTAGGTCCTGGAGGTGTTGGCTTTGGATCTGGATTGCCAATAGAACCATCTGGGTCTCCTGTGGCAGTAGGGTTAGTTGGTTTTGGTTCAGGCTTATCTGTTGGTGGAGGAGAAGGCTTTGGCTTTTCAGGTTCAATAGTAGGTTTTGGTTCTGGTGAAGGTTCTGGCTTAGGTTTGTTGGCTGCTGCTGCAGCGGCTGCCTGTGCAATTGCTCTTTGAATTTCTCTTTGTGATTGCTCATCATAGTAACGCCATGCATCATCAATTGCAGCATTGACATCATTCATTGCACTGTTAAAAGCAGAAATAGAGTTATTCTTTTCAGATAAAGCATCTTCTGTATCGTTAACAGCATTTTCATACTCAGATGTCTTGTTAGTTAACTCTTGATTATATGAATTTAATGTTGCAACTGCTTGATTATAAACATTTAGTTTGTCATTATATTCTTGCTGTGCTGAATTCTTTGCACTTAGTGCTGCTTGATATTCTGCAGTTTGTGTTGCTGTTGGTCCAGAACCAGAAGAAAATGTGTTTAGATTGCAACTAAAGTTTTCTCCCCATACTCGTGGATCTCCAGCATAGTCACACCCTGCACCAGTCATTCCGCCAGGAATTGTCCATCCAAGATGATAGGATCCTGGTCCTCCTCCGTTGTACCACCATATCTCTACATCTAAAGTCTTATCTTCGCTTACGTCATATGTTGGAGACCATGCACTCCATCGTACGCCCTGCTCTACCCAATTGTTAACAGCAGGCTGTCCATCAACATACATTCTAAAACCATCATCTGTGTACCCTGCAAATGCTACTGTTGTAAACCATGAGGGGACTGTTATCTGCCCAGCAAATTTAACTACTATGTTTTCATATCTATTTTCACATACTGGAAGTTGCATATAGTTTGAGTTCCATGTGCCTGAGCATATTACAGACCCAGGGACTGCTGAGTTTCCACTTCTTAATAGGTTATAAACTGTGTAGGAAAGCCCAGTCCCCCCAGCACTATTTAATGCTTGTTGGGCTGTTTGTAGATTAATGTTGGCTACTTGAAGGGCATCGTATGCATCATTTTTATGATCAAGGGCTAACTCAACTGTGACTGTCTGCCCATCTACATTTGACTGAGCAAGTTCCATATCTTCTAATGCTATAGCCTCTGCCTCTACTGCATCATTGTAGGAATCGTAGGCTGCATCTCTGGCTTCCATTGCATTTTTGGCATAGGCAAACTTGTTTTCTGCTATGTCAATCATATTAATTAGACCATCTTTATAGTCTAGTTTATCTACTGCGCTATTGAGGTTTTGTATTTGACCTGCTGCAATTGTTAGTGGGTCGTCAGAGTGTGCATCTGTAGGGGCTATTAGAAGCCATCCAAAGGCTAACATTGTGGCTGTTGCTATGCGTAGTAGTCGTTTTATTTGCCTTCCCCCTTGCAGACAGGATGTCTGATAGGATGATTATACCATTTTATTGCACAAAAAAGGGGCTACCGTAATGGCAACCCCTTTAGTGTTGGATTAATTACTTAACGTACTTAACCTTAGCCTTTGGATTCTTTGCATTCCACTGCTTAGCAAGTGCATTAAAAGCATCCTTGATTGACTTAAGTGCTACAGCATTATCTGCAGTCAACTTAGCGATTGTTGCATCCTTAGCAAGTAGTGCTGCATCTGAAGCAGCCTTTGCATCAGCAAGCGCCTTAGCAGAAGCAACCTTCTCTGCTGCAAGCGCAGCATCTGAAGCAACCTTTGCAGCAGCAGCATCCGCTGCAGCCTTTACAACTGCTGCATCTGCAACAGCCTTGGCAGCAAGTGCTGCATCCTTTGCAGCCTTCTCAGAAGCAAGTTCTGATACTAGATCACGAACTGCAATCTCTGCAAAAGGCGCTAGTGTTGGAGCGGTAAGACCTACCACAGCTGCTGCAACTGCATCTGTTGATGTTGTTGGCGCAAAAGTAATAAGTGATCGTGTTCCAGTTGCTGGAAGAGTTGCCTTAAATGTTGCTACTCCAAAGTCTGAAAGTGTAGCACCAGTTGTTGCTGTTGCTGTATCTAGTGTTGCTGTTGAAGCAAATACTGTTGCAGTAATTGACTTACCTGATACCTTATTGCCAAATGTATCTGTTGCAGTTACTGTAATGTCCTGCTTTGTTCCAGCAGCACCTGATGTAGGTGCAGACACTGTAAGTGTGTTGATCTTTCCAGCAGTTCCCTGTACATAGTATGTAAGAGTTGTTCCACCGTTGTTAATTACAACTGTGCCAATTGCTGTTGTCTTTGTATAGACATAGAATGTTGCAGTTGTTCCTGTACCAGTTGCAATTGTCAAAGATGATGATCCTGATGTTGCTCCTACTGGTGCAGCAGATGTGTGTAGTGCAGACACGATTGTTGCATTTGTTGCTGAAACAGAAACACTTGTTCCTACGTCAACTGTTGCGACAAACTTTAGTGCATCAGCAGCGTCAACTGAGTTATCTGCAGGTACTGGCAATGCAGCAGGTGTAGCAATTGCTGATGCTGTAGTGTTTGCTACAGAATCCAATGATACAGCGACTGTCATTACAGCAGCACTTGCAGGTGTTGCTACGAGTGTGCCCAAACCAATGGCTGCAACCATGGCTAGTGCGATTTTCTTGAATGAATTCATTCGGTATTTCTCCTTGTTTATAGTAGATTGAATCTATCCAGATAATCTTTTACATCATCTGGCATAGGTTTATATTCTATCACATTGTCTCTATTGAAGTCAAGTTGATCCTTTGGTCTATCTCTAAACGTGTGGATCTCAACCTCTTGGTCTATATTTTTTGGGGTATGTGATATGGCCCCAAATATTGCCCCACACACAGCATCTGCCAAATCCTTGGAAGATTTTCTGGGGTGGTCAACTCTGTTATTTTTCATTATTTTAAGTTCTGTAAGTTCATCAAACAGTAACTCTACTGCTGGTAAGACCAGTCTTTCTTCGTATACAAGCATAGCCATATCCTCATAGTGCTTCTTTGCAACAGAAACAGTATCAGTTCTTATTCCAACCTGCTTTAGTTCGTTCTGAATATCAAATGATTGCCAACGGTCAAACGAGACCATTCCTATATCAAATCCCTGACGTCTTAAATTTTGAATCCACATCTTTACTTCAGACAAGTTAACTGGTCCTTCAATCTTTGGTTCCCACCAAACTATTGCATCTACCACTACAACTGGGGCAACTTGCTGATAGTCTTTAATCACTTGAATGTTTACCCACTTTTCTACGTGAGCAATCGCTACCGCACACTTGTCATGCTTTTGTGCAAGGTCAGCATGTACATAATACTTTTTGTTTGGATCTGGCTTAAATGTTTCATCAAATCTTTTATGTGTATCAATTGGATTTCTTAGGGTCATACAGGCTCTTACTTTTTCTACCTGCTTAAAGAATGCATCTGTTGAGTATGTAGGGACACATGCAAATCTTTGCATTGCATCTCCAAGGTCTGTCATAAATGCAATCTTAAAGTCATCAATCTTTCTTGTTGGATTTACTTCCCATGTTGGTCGCTTTAATGCAAATACTCCTGGATACTTATACGAAATGATTGCATCCTCATCCCACTCAATCTCAAAAGAATTTCCTTCCATATCTTCTGGGAGTTCATCATTAATAATAAACTTGTGTGTCTTATGTACAACATCTTTTTCTAAGATAACCTTGTCGTACTGTGTTGAAATAAAGTCTCCAGGATAGCGGGGGAAAGATAGTAGTGCAACCTTACCAAGGTCAGGGAAACGAGAGTCTACAGAAGCACGGAATGCTTTATATATATTGTCTGCAGTCTTTCCCTGATCATTTCCAGTACCAACCTCACTTGCAAATCCTGAAATCTCATCTAGTACTGCAAGAATAAGGTTTAAACCTTCATGTGATTCACGTTCTGAGTGACCAGAATAAACAGTTATAGAGTGATCAAACTCAATGCTTTCTGCCTTTGGGTTATACTTTCCAGCAAACCATGGAGATTTTTCAATCTTAGTTTTAAATCCTTTAAAGAAAACATTCTTTGCTTGCTGTGCGTTAATAGCAACGTTAATAATATCAATGGCATCTCCAGAAGGCTTGCCAAAATACTTTGCAGGGTCTTTTAGGCATAATAGTTTATATACTATATATGCACATGCTACTGTTGATGTGAAGTCTTTTCCAGATCCCTTGCCAAGTTGCAGGATGACTTCATTCTTTGTATATTTTTTGTAATATCTGGAACCTTCTTCTTGTCCCATTAAATCTATAAGATCTTCTTTTTTATATATTTGACTCATTGCTTCAATGATGTCATACTGTGTTTGCGACAATGGTGGTTGGGCTAAGTAGTCTGCGCCCTCAACAAATGTCCGTGCATTAACTGGAGTCTCAACAAAGTTATTATTTTTAAGTGCCTCCAGAAACTCATCATACATCGTGGATTACCGTAATCACTTCATCTTTTTTGGCAATTGCTGAAAGTCTTTTCATGATCTCATCACGAATCTGTGGATACTCAGAAGCAATGTCTCTTAGAATTGACATCAATACCTGTTGACGGTTTTCGATTTCCATCATTTCTTCGGCGAGTTCCTTATTTTCTAATAGTCCTGCCTTCTGAAGCATATCAATTCTCTTGGACTCAATATCCATAACAAGTTTAATAGCAGCAGTCTTTGCACTAAGGTTGTTAGTCATAGATGCTTCATCAATAACTTCGTATGTTCGTGATACCAACTTGCTGTAGTGTGTATCTGCAGCAGCAAGGGCCTCTTTAGCACGAGCACGAATAGCATCATTAGCAGATGCCATAACCTTCCACTCGTTAATAAGAGTTACTACCTTTTGTCTTGGTATAGAAAGTTGCTTAGAGATTACTGTTGGGTCATTACCCTTTAGGTATTCTTCTACAACCTGGTTAACCTGATCAAGGTGCTTGACTAAATCATCTTCAGTTGACATTGTACTTACCCTCTAGTCTATTTATTTCATCTTTAATATAGAAGATTGCTTTTTCTAGATCCTGAATAGTCTTTGACTCATCTTTAAGCCCTGCTCTCCAAAGATACTTAAATGCATTTCCAATGTTAAAATTTCGGTGACGTGTAATCTGAATACACTCAACACCAGATGGATCTGTTGTATAGTGAGATGGATGATTAACTTGATCAACAGTAATATTTAGATTTTCACTCATCATCGTCCTCCCAATCAAACGACTCTGGCATGTTTCTTAGTGTTGCTGTGGCATACGAAATACCAACCGCTGTTACCAATGATAAAACAAAAAGAATATACTTAATCTTTTTCATCTCTTTGACTTCCTTAATCCAAATTTAGCAAGGTATACATAAATTGTTTCTAATGTAACGCCACACTCTTGAGCAATATCCGAAGGAGTCTTCTTGTCAACAACATATCTCTTTCTTAGCCATGCTTCATTTGTATATAGTCTTGCAGCCATATTATCTACAACTCCTCATAGATTTATTCTCCAGTTCATTGTCTTTGGCCCCATGTCAATTAGTTCAAACATATGCTGCTCATACTGCTTTCTTAATTGATCATAAAGTTTTGGGCTGACCTCTTTTAGTTTGTCTGTAATAGAGTATAGCATTTCTCCAGTGTTTTCGTCAATACCCGAAACTTCTAGGGCATTCTGTAATAGTAGGTGTTCTATCATTGCGCTTGTCTGTAGGTCCATATTATAAAAATGCCTTCTCCCAGTTATTAATTGCCCAATGACCAATACCGCAAGCATCCGCTACATCGTTATCAGTAATAGTCTTATCATATTGAACATTAATAAAATTAATAGTTCTTTGCTTTCTTAATTCTCTTTCATAAGACTTCAGCCAGGAATCTGACTTGCCTGGATTTTGAGATCTAATAAATAATTTTTCATCTTTAGAAATCTTTTTATTTCCAATAAAGTTTTGCCATGTAATTGGAGCAACCTTACCAATTGACTTTGTTCCAGATTGACCTGCTGAACCTAGAATAGCACCTTGAACTAATGCAAGGTCTGCAGCAGTCTTGGGACTATTCATAAATACTGTATGCTCAATAACAATTGCCTCAAAGCCACCAGAGTAGTCTAGAAAGGCTTTTACCTTTTGACCAGCATCCATAACCTTTTGATATGTGTCATTGCCCTTAAAGTTAATCTTTCCTACTGACTCTAAAGTTTTTTCTTGTGTATTAAAAATGGCAAAAGCAAGACTGTTTGTACTAGCATCTATAGAACAAATAGTCTTTGGCATAATCTCAATGCCCCACTTATTTTTTACCATTGCTTTTACCCTTAATTTCTTTTAGTGCTTTTTCAACACTGCTTGGATTGACATTGCACAAGACGCAAAGATTATCATCGTTGTAGATAGATAACTGAGAGCCACATTGTTTGCAGGAACGCAGCCTTCCTTTTCTTCTTTGGCGCCTTGTGGCAACATATCTTTGTGCAATTTTTTGCTTTGTAGCATTTTCTCTGCATACAGCAGAGCAATATATCTGATACGTTATATCAGACTTAAACTCGTTGTCGCACCAACTACAATGTTTCATCTGTCAAAGGCTCCAAGGAATTAATTTTGATATCCCCAACCTCTGCTGACGCACACGCTTTTTGAATTGGACAGTTCTTACATATCTTAGAATTTGATCTGTAATTTTTCTTAGGTAGTGTTCTATCTACCCAAGCCTTTCTAACTGTCCTCATCCAATCAAACGCTTGGTCTACCCACCTGCGATAGTGATCATTTACTTCTACTGGCAAAATTAACAACTCATGATTATTTTTATTCTCATAAATTAAAACCGCTTTTGCCTTTTTTAGAATCTTCATATAGATGAGCAACTGAATTAGGTGCCCAGTCTTTGGCTTCATGTGAGCCTTACGATACTCAAAGCCTTCGTTCATCATTGTCTTGATTTCACCAAGCAATGGCTCTCCTTGCCAATTAAGCATTACGTCTCCGTAACCAAAAATTGGTGGATCAGAATATGTGATCTTAAATTCTGAGTCAATAAGGAAGTCTGGAACATTTCCCATGGCTGACTGAATTCTTTCATGAGACTTTGTTCCCGCTGTCATGTTTGCAGCACCATATGCATCTGCATTATCTTCAAATGTCTGACCATCAAATGCTAGGTACCAATATCTAGCGCACTCTCCATGACCATAAGCAATTGTAGATGGGGCAAAAGTTTTCTTTTGCGTATGCTTATCAATCCTGTTAATCGTATATCCAGATTTAATCATGTTTGTCAAACCATCGATATCCATTGGATGAACTGGTGGAACTTCTTTCTTAACCATAATTTGCTGCAGTAAACTCTTTGTCATTGTTTGTAACTCATTTCTGTTTGTATAAGTATAGCAGATACTAGCGTGTTATGTATTTCAATGCAGAAACAAGGTTGTTAATAGACTCTGCTGCTGTATAGTAAAGATTCTTCTTTCCACGATCAGACTTGTCTACATTTGCCATCCATGTGGCTTTGAAAGCCATCTTTGCAGCAATTGCCTGAAGTCTTACAATTTCTACAGTTGCCACATTGAGTGGGATGTCTGGTTTAATAATTATCTTGGCAATAAATGTTAGTGCTGTGGTTAACTCTTCGTCTTGCATATAGTCTGCTATCTCAACTAGACCATTAACCATATCTATAGTTGTTTTTTCCTGTTCCATTATTCCTCCACTAAGTCTTCTAAAATGCTCATCTCAATTATAGCAAGTCTGACCTTGGCATTACCCTCGCCCATTACAACAACTATTGCTGGGTCTTTGCCGTTCTTCATGGCATCAGTTGTAGCCTTTGCCCAAACTTCTTTATTTAATGTAAAAGATTTTCCTACTTCTTTAAAATCTACAACAAAGTTTTTCCAAGAAGCATCACCTTTTTGGGTATTGCGTCCAGAGTTTTTATGTTGCTTTGCCCCTATACGCTTTGACTCACTCTTCTCTGTCAAAGTCGCTCTTCTTTCTTTTTCCAAGGTTGATTGTGCTAATGTGTCTGTCTTTGCACATCCATGTTAAAGTTTTTGTTTCTGCATATAGTCTAAGGGATCTAACTTCTACCTTACACTCCTGACATAAAAATTGACCAGGATAGACAGTGTAACTAGCCATTTAGTTTTGCCTTGATTGATTCTTGCAAATCAAGATCCTCTCTTACACGATTAACAAATGCTTCCTTGCCCTGTACCTTTGAGCCATCAGGAAGTATGTACCAGGCGCCTGTGCGCTCTACAATACCATTTAGTTCTGCTGTAGTAACCAAGTCACCAATGGTATCAAGACCAATATCATTACCTCTAAAATAAAAATCATACTCACCAGACTGGAACCCTGGAGAGGTTTTGGAGAACTGTAGTTCCCAACGAATAGTTCTTCCAATTTTTTCTTCAATTAATTTGTCTCCTACCTGAATCTTTCCCTTAATCGCTTGATTATCTGACTCTGATGAAAATAGTTTAATAATACAAGAAGAATAGAACTTAGTAGCCTGGCCACCAGAAGGCTGCTGACTAGTATACATAGCATTAATATTGTTACGAGACTGACTAATAAGAACGAGAAGAGTTGGTTTAACTTTGTTGTTAGCGTAG
>JACCEC012792628.1_pt1 | contig 22474 bp, 6 predicted proteins | sample 7450121 | NCBI WGS metagenome assembly JACCEC01 (sample SAMN15323455, study PRJNA562643) | freshwater metagenome | isolation source: river surface water | place: USA:Blue River Watershed | collected 2017-08-18 | reverse complement strand
TCCCGAACTCAGAGGTGAAACGCTGCTGCGGCGACGATAGTTTAGGGGTTGCCCTACGTCAAAATAGCTCGATGCCAGGTTTTATATTCACAAACCCTCTCATTTAATTATGAGGGGGTTTTGTTTTGGACGACAATTTTTTAGCGTTTGAAACCTGCGGAGGCAGTTTTTGTTTGTGTAGATGTGATTGGCAATCACCTAAGTTAGACTTTTAAATCCAATATCCTCTATCATGTTATTGTAAATTCAGTTCATTCATTTTTCTGAGGACTTGCTGATATTCATTGGATTGGTTTCTTTGCAGATATAGGTCTGCTGAACGTATTAAATTTTGAGAAGCATCTTCTTGACGATTTAACTTAGCAAAGGATAAACCTGCATAATAGTATGCTTCTGGTTGATCTGGCCAAATTTTTAAAGTCACAACAAAATCCCGAATTGCTGTTTCATATTGTCCTAAGTTATAATGAGCAATACCTCTAGTAAGATAGGCAGGAAAAAATGTTTTATCTGTCGCAATTAGTTGAGTCATCTCATTGACTACTTGCTGAAACTGGTTAAGCTGAATACGTAAATTGGCTAGATTTAAACGGGCAATTGGTGTTGGTAATAGTTGCACTGATTTTGTCAAATCTTCCAGAGCATTGTTTAATTTCCCTAATCTTTGGTATGCCAAGGCTCGATTATTATAAAGTCCAGGAGAAGATTCTAGCTTTTCTGCTGTATTAAAGCTTTGAATTGCTTCTTTTAATTGATTAAGTTCACTCAGCGCAATTCCCTTCACAACAAAAACCTGAGCAGGGGTATTTTTTCCTGAAATTTGAATTATTTGGTTTACATCTTCCAGTGTAAATTGATATTGTTTCAGCAAAATATACGCTTGGGAACGGTTAAACAAGTTCGTAACAATATTATTACCGTTTTTTATGTCACGACTCCATTGTTGAATGGCACGCGTCAGATTTCCCTGCTGAAAATTCTGTTCACCACTGGCATTAGAATTATTCGGCGGAGGTTGATTACTAGGTAGGACTTGTGCTTGAATACTGGTAAAACTTGTAAAACAAGTTGTCAATAATATTCCTATTCCTAGTAGTAACTGAAATGGATGAAATTTTCGAGTAAGACTCAAGACAAACATAAAAGTTAAGGAGAATAATTGGTTTGGGCAGAACAGCGATCTAGCTCAGGTTTCACCATTAAGTTAACTAAACGCGGTCCATATGGTCCTACTTGGGTGGCTAATGCATTAATTTGAGCAAAAATCTGAGGTGTATAGCGACTTTTATAAGTATTTAAAGCACATTGGCAAAAGTTCCGTTTAGCTTTAAGCTTGGCTGGATCTGGGTTTTGATTGCCTACACACCCTTCCATAAATTGTGTTTGAGTAGTAGTAAAGTTTGCCCAATCATTATTAGTTGTATTTTGACTAGTTCTGTTGTTATTACGTCCTTGTGGACGAGAAGTTTGAGCTTGGCTAATTTGAGCAGCCAAGATGAGAGTCAACAGTGATAACAGAAATACTTTGGTAGTTTCAAATTTCAATTTCATATTTTTTTCAAACTTTCTGATTGTAATTTTTGTCTTGATATGCACCTCAGTAATAGGAGCATATCAAGGAATCACCTAACTTGGCTTAGAATTCAAAAAATAACCCCAACCGTCCCATAAAGCTAGATGCGTTGCTGTAGATGGAAGAAGTAGCCGACGTAAAGGCTCCACCTACATTTAAGGTAATTACGCGATTCAGTCTAGTTACACAACCCAATGCACCCGCCCAAGCACTACCATAAACACCTGTGCCTACACCACAACCATTATTAACTCCTTGTGGCAGGGTGTTAGGAATCGCTGATAGAGCAGATGCCAGAGCGCCCACAGATTCAATTTGTTTGCCTAGGTCGTATAGTCCTTTCTCAATTACAGAAGGATCGAAAATAGCAGTACCTAAATTGCCTGATTGGTCTACTGTGACATAGCGTCTATCGCCACTTTGGTATTTATTGCCTACAAATGAGCCGGAAGAAGCAAGCCCTGGTAATGTGTAGTAACTAGCAGCAGTACCAAAAGCCATCTGCCCTGCACCAGTAGCGAGCGCACCTGTACCAATAGCAGTAGAATTGATACCACTAGCAACCGCATTTGCACCCAAGGCTGTTGAGTTTGCACCAGTGGCACGGGAAGCAGTACCAATGGCTGTAGAGTAATTTCCGGTAGCTTGAGAATTATAGGCAAAAGCACCAGAATCTATTCCTGAAGCAATTGCGGAATCACCAACTGCTGTAGCTGGGTCTCCTGTAGCTTGGGCGTTACGACCAATAGCAACCGTACCAATCTGCGTAGCTTTGGCATTTTCACCAACGGCAATAGAACCAGCGCCAGTAGCATTGCTATTATTACCAAAAGCGGAGGAATTTTCACCACTGGCAATAGCATTGCTACCGTAAGCTGAGGCATTTTTTCCACTGGCACTACTATTATTACCGTAGGCTGAAGCATTCTCCTCAGTAGCTTTAGAGTCACTACCAAAGGATGTAGCTTTGTCTCCGTCAGCTTTACCCGTGATACCTATGGTAATTGCATTAGTTCCTACTGCTATGGAATTAGCTCCTATGGCGGTAGCATTTATTCCTGTTGCTTTTGCGTTTGCTCCTGTCGCTGTAGCAAAATTACCTGTTGCTATAGCACCTGCACCTGTTGCTGTAGCATTGTCTCCCAATGCTTGAGCACCCGCACCTGTAGCCGCAGCATTTAAACCTTGTGCATAAGCGTCTTTACCTGTAGCGATAGAATTTTCACTCACTGCTTGGGCATTATCACCAGTAGCAATGGCACTTGCGTTACTTGCTTTTGCACCTCTACCCACGGCTGTAGAATTTGTACCACTCGCTGTTGCACCATCACCATAAGCTGATGCGGAAATCCCCTGAGCTTTGGCTGCATTACCTGTGGCTGTGGCATTTAGCTGATTGGCTACTGTGTCTGAACCTGTGGCAATGCTGTTATTAGCGCTGGCATTAGCATTAGAACCTGTGGCGACAGCACCTTGTCCACCAGCGGTAGCTTTTTTACCTGTGGCTAAGGAATCACCACCACTAGCTATTGCACCATCACCATAAGCTGATGCGGAAATACCAGTGGCTTGTGACCCATTACCTGTGGCTGTGGCACTTGCCCCACTCGCTGTTGCACTTTTACCCACGGCTGTGGAATTTGTACCACTAGCATTAGCTGTGTCACCAGTAGCAATGGCACTTGCGCCACTAGCTGTTGCACCTTTACCCACAGCTGTGGAATTTTCACCACTCGCTTTTGCACTGTTACCAGTAGCAATACCGTTATTTGCTTCAACCTTAGCACCTGTACCTGTAGCAATCGCATCAGTGATATTACTAGATACATTTGCACCTTTACCCACGGCTATAGAAGATGTCGCACCAGTACCAACATTTGCATCTTTACCCACAGCTGTGGAATTTTCACCACTCGCTTTTGCATTGTCACCATTAGCAATGGCACTTGCGCCACTCGCTGTTGCACCTTTACCCACGGCTGTGGAATTTTCACCACTCGCTGTTGCACCATCACCATAAGCTGAGGCTGAAATCCCTTGAGCTTTGGCTGCATTACCTGTGGCTGTGGCATTTAGCTGATTGGCTACTGTGTCTGAACCAGTGGCAATACTGTTATTGGCGCTGGCATTAGCATTAGGACCTGTGGCGACAGCACCTTGTCCACCAGCGTTAGCTTTTTTACCTGTGGCTAAGGAATCACCACCGCTAGCTATTGCACCATCACCATAAGCTGATGCGGAAATACCAGTGGCTTGTGCCCCATTACCTGTGGCTGTCGCATTTTGCTGATTGGCGATGGTACTTGTACCTGTAGCTATAGCATTTGCACCACTAGCATTAGCTGTGTCACCAGTAGCAATGGCACTTGTGCCACTCGCTTCTGTACCTTTACCCACGGCTGTGGAATTTGCACCACTAGCATTAGCTGTGTCACCAGTAGCAATGGCACTTGCGCCACTAGCTGTTGCACCTTTACCCACGGCTGTGGAATTTGTACCACTAGCATTAGCTGTGTCACCATACGCTGAAGCTGAATCACCGGAAGCTACAGAACCAATGCCATAGGCTGAAGTATACTTAGCAGTAGCTTGGGAGCCAGAACCTGTAGCAATTGATCCATCTTGTGTGGCTTGGGATTGAGAACCTGTAGCAATTGATCCAAGTCCTGTCGCTTGGGATTGAAAACCTGTAGCAATTGATCCAAGTCCTGTAGCATTAGCTGTGTCACCAGTAGCGATCGCACTTGTCGCACCAATACCAACAGTTGCACCATTACCTGTAGCAATACCGTTATTTGCTTCAACCTTAGCACCTGTACCTGTAGCGATCGCATTAGTGACGTTACTAGCTACATTCGCATTTTGACCAATGGCTGTAGAAGATGTTGCACCAGTATCAACCTTAGCGCCAGTACCTATAGCAGTAGCATTATTAGCTAAAGCTCCAGCCGTACTACTCCCAGTACCTATAGAAATTGCATTACTCGCATTTGCTCCAGTGGTAGCATTAGCACCAACTGCAACGGAACTAGTCCCTTGGGCGTTTGCTGAGTCTCCAAATGCCGCAGAAGAAGTAGCTGACGCCTTACTCTCATTTCCTACTGCTGTAGCTGAACTTGCACTAGCAGATGATGAACTACCAACTGCCGTTGCATTCGGACTATTAGTAACAGTAGCATTTTGTCCAATTGCGATCGCACCAGAACTGGAAACTGTAGCACTGATAGCAGCACCCTTACCAATAGCTATTGCACCTTCTGAACCAAGTGAACTTGAGGTATTTGTACCTATAGATATGGTGTCTGGACCAGCAGCACTTGCACCCGCACCAATAGCTGTAGCGTTTACTCCCTGTGTATTATTTGTAAATTGACCCCCAGTGGTATTTGGTATAATTTGGATGTTTTGTGCTTGAGCTTTAGGAACTGCTGTAGATATCAGTCCAGTTGGTACCAGCAAACTTGCAAACAGTAGAAGTATTAATTTTCGAGAGCGTCTATTGATAGGTTTTAAATTGATTACACACCAGTCTAATGGATGAAAACGCATAAAATGCCCCTCTCTTTTGTCGAGTAGTGATTGAGAATGGAGATGGTTGAGTAAGAATTCAGGAGTCAAAGTATTTGAGACCACTATCGTATAGGACTCATATTTGATTCCCAAAGCTTGGTGTTAGCCCTAGTTCTTCTGCAAAAGTCACAGAAAAAATAACGGGATTTCTATAAATCAGGTTTGATTCCTTCTGATCAACAAACATTAGGAGCTAGATAAGGCACAATCAGCCCACCCTTATAAATTGGCTAAGGCATTTTGCGCCGGGGATACTTCTATAATCCTACTTTGTGTATGTTTTGACCCAAGCACTCCAAGGTATTATACAACACTCTACTGAATTAGCAACCTCTTATCTGGATATCTATCACAGTTCTCGATATTACGGCGCAAAGGTTTGAATATTTGTTAGGTTTTGTATCTAAATATAACTTACGCAAGATGTAACTTGTAACTAAAACCCTGATTCTTTCGTAGGGGTAATTCATGAATTACCCCTACTTTCGTTCTGTTTTGCGTAAGTCCTACTAAAAATTTAAACCCTTGCTGTGTAGGTATCCCAGGCTTTAGTTACATTTTTTAACAAGAAAACGTTCAAATACAATTGACAAAAAATACACATGAAATCAATAATGGTCAGGTGCCTCTAATTAAAAATAAAAAGTTTCAGGATTACTGGACTTGAGACCCTTGTAGAGACTTTCCATAGAACCTGTCTATAATGTTTTTCGGAGATGTCTAGTAGACACTGGTTTTTTTCATTTGTCTAGATATCCTCGTTACTCTTGAAAAAATACCAAAAAGTTACCCAGGAAAAATGATTATGGATATTATTCCTATTCCCAACACAATTGACGAAAGTCTATCATCTTCCCAAAGACCACTGTTTGAAACCAATGCAGATTTACTGAATCTTTCAATATTAGGGAGTGCTGGAAGGCAAGAAATAGCTTTTTTAGATTACCAAATAGACAACTACCAGTTTCTGATTGAAGGTTTGAATCCGAACCTACAGGTTGTAGTTTTGGATAGCCATCAGAATGGAATCAACCAGATTACTCAGTTTTTAGCTAGTCAGAATTCTCTATTTAGTGGCATTCATATTTTGAGTCATGGACAAGATGGAAGTATTAACTTAGGAAACACCAGTCTAAACTACAGTAATTTCGCCGATTATCAGACTTCACTGGCTACTTGGAGACTGCATCTACAACCAGAAGCAGATTTACTATTTTATGGCTGTAACCTAGCAGCAAGCGATCTAGGAAAGGGGTTTCTGCAAAATATTAGCAATATTACAGGAGCAGATGTAGCAGCCTCTAATGATTTAACTGGTAGTCAAGCTTTAGGAGGAAATTGGACTTTAGAATATACCATTGGCGATATTAACACTACGACTATTATTAATAAAAATTATACTAATATATTAGACGCATCTATACTCGACCCATCTTTTTTAAGCAATGCATCTTTAAGCAATGGCAAGGTCATTTTTACTGGCAATGACCTAAAAGAGACTATTGATTTGTCAGTAGAAAATGGCAAGCTAATTGTTAAAAATAGTTACATCTATACTGATATCAACCAAACAGTTACATTTAACAACCAATGGGATTTTGCATTATCAAGTATCTCATCTATTGAATTAGATACGGGGGGAGATAGTGATCAGATCAACTTTCGTAATTTAGATTTTGGTAAAACTGTTAGCTTAACAGTTTTACCAGGGGAAAATTTAAATGATAATAAGAGTACTCTAGATAATGTTACCTTTATTTATAATAGTCATTTATACACCTATGGTGGAAATATTGACATCACAGGTACGAAAGTTAGCCTTAGTGAAGGAGCAGTAATATCGACTCGCAAAGTAGAAGCTGATCCCATTACAGGTATGTCAACAGGAAATTCAGGATCAATCACTTTTAATGGAAATGTCAAGGTTGGTAGTACAGATACAAATGCCAAGGTGGCGAAAATTTTAACTACTGCTGATAATGGCTATCAGGCAGGAGATATTTATTTTACAGCCGAGAAAAAAGGTAGTTTTTCTCCGCTGTTAGGTTTCTACAACAGTGATAATATTGGTGTAGATATTAACCTGAATAAATCAGAAATCAATGCAGGTAATATTAAGCTTTATGCTAATGTTGATACAACAAAGATATTTGAAACTGGCGACGCTGGATTTCTAGAAACCATTGAGCCAGTCGTTAAGTTTTTGGATGCATTTTCCCTAATTGGTGGTGTAGCCATAAACAAGACTGAAGCAAATATAAACCTGAGCAAAGACAGTAAAATAACTGCTGCGAATTTAGAAGCCCAAGCTTTAACCACTTCCCTAGCTGCGACTGCACCAATAGGACTTACCCTTGGTGTGGGGTTTGGTTGGATTGATGCAAAATCGAAAATTCTTGTAGAAGGTGAGATTACTACTACCGGAAATCTGTCAATTTTAGCAAAAAATGACTACACCCTGAAGGTTTTCACGGAAAGCGATCCGATAGCAGGAGGAATTGCGGCATCTGTTGCAGTGAGTCTTCTAGACTCTGAAGCCACTGCTGAAATTGCTAGTACTGGAAAAGTTAATGTCGGGGGTGACTTGAATGTATACGCCAGAACGATTTCGCGGAATCTCACCTCAGCCCTCTCTGCCACAGGAGACGATGGTAGCGTTGGTTTAGCCTTTGCTTTTTCTGATGAGGAAAACTACACGAATGCTTTAGTTGATGGCACAGCAAATGTCCAAGGAAGTACCACAATTCAAGCAGATCAAGTAAGGGAGCCAACTGAACTCAACTTAGGTGTGTCTATACTCAATGGAGTTGGTGCTGGCGCTGGGGTAAATACAAGTTCCAGGGGTAATTTAGTGACTGACACCGTATCTGGTGGGGTGGGAAGTCTGATAAATGCAGTTAAAAAAAAGTTATCAGGCGCAACTGATGCTGTTGCTAACAAAAGTGGAGGTCAAGCTCAAAAATTAGACTTAGGATCTGCAGTAGCGATCGCAGACTATTCTAACAATGCCACAGCCAGAATTGGTGCAGGTGCCACAGTCAAATCTCAAGGGGACATTAGTATCAACGCCAAGGTTGATAGCCGTCCTGACGTGGGTGCGGGTTCAACCATTAGTGACCCATCTAATGGTAATGCGTCTGCACCAAATCAACCAGCTAAGGTAGCAATTTCTGCTGCCGTGGCTATAGGTGATTATAAAAATAATGCCTACGCTTATATAGATAACAATGCCACTGTTGATACTCAAAAGGCTTTGACGATTAAATCAGAAGCCGTCAATGATTTTGAATTGACTTATGGAGTATTAAACAGTCTGCTCACAGAACCAGAAAAGAAATATGATTCCAATCAACCTGGCACTGTCACTGTCAAACTAAATGACATTATTCAAGTTGCTGACGGACACCAAGCTGGTGGAGAAGTAGGAAACTTCTATCAATTTTTAGGGGTTCAAGCTGATATTGACTTGAGCAAAGAAAACTTTAGTGATGATAAACGATGGGAGGATTTAGGCTCTGCTGCTTCTTACAAAACTAAAAACTTTGTGCAAAGCTTTAGTACTTATCTTGATGGTAATTTCGGGCTGGATAACAATTTAGGAGATACCTTTACTCAAAGCACAGCCAAAGGAGATAAATTTGCCTTGGCCGGAGCAGTGACGGTTCTGAGCTTAGATCAAATCAGTAAAGCTTATATTGGCGAAAATGCCAAGATTAATCAAGACTCCAAATTGCGTTCTGAAAAGAAAGAGCAAATAATTGCCGTAGAAGCCCTCAACATTAATGAAGCGCTTAACTTAATCGGCAATATTGAAACCCCTGGTATTAGCGGGAATGTAAAAAAACTTTCGGCACCAACTCTGAGTGCAGGTGGTGGAGGTACGGGCGCTAAAGGTGGTGCGGTTGGTGGTTCTGTTTTAATTTCTAACTATACAAATGAGGTCACTGCCAAAATTGCTAAAGGTGTGCAACTCTATGGTGATAGGTTAAAAGTTAACGCCGATAACAAAGGATTAGGCATTGCTGTTGCGGTCTCAGGAGGTTCAGCAGGGACTTTTGGGGCTAACGGTTCTGTAGTAGTGGTTGATGTGGATAACATCACTACGGCTCAGATTGAAGATGGGGCAAAACTCACTGTTGGTAGTTTGATAGTCAATGCCAATGATCTATCTCTTATCGTCAATATTGTAGGTGGTGTAGTTGTTTCCAATAATGTTGGAATTGGAGCTTCCGTCAGCATTAACAACATTAATCGTCAAGTCAATGCTCTTATTGGCAAGCTTGATGGTTCGCCCAGTAACAGTACCTTGATTGATGCTCAAAACAACATTGAGATCAAAGCCAACGCCGAAGGAGAACTCATTGGCTTATCTCTAGCGGCAGCTGTGGTTAACCCGAAGAAACCAGAACCCCCCACACCTCCTGCAAAACCCTTACCAGGAGTAAGCAGTGATGATCCCTTAGATGGTGCATCCTTACCCAATCTTTTTGGGCAATCTAGCCCAGTTTCTAATGATCAAGGTAAACAAGGTAAATATGGTCTGGCAATTTCGGGAGATGTTTCGATTAACAATGTGAATGACAAAGTTCGCGCATATATCAATGATGCCGGAACTATTAAAACACCGAAAGATATTACTATTGATGCTGACAACAACACCAACTTAATTGCCTTATCTGGTTCAGCAGCGATTGTCACCAAGCCAGATGGAAAATCAGCAGGTCTAGCCGGGTCGGTGAGTCTAAACCTTTTAACAGGTGAAACAAAAGCTTACATCACTGGTAATGCTAAGGTCAATGCCCAAAATCTTACCTTAGATGCCTATCAAGAAGGGGATATTTTCGCCTTAACGGCGGCTGCATCAGCCACAATGAGTCAACAAAGTTTTGCTGTGGCTGGATCAGTAGCGATTAATCAGGTGACGAATACCACTGAGTCCTCTGTAAATACAGCCACTGTCACTTTAACCCAAAATTTAACCAGTAAAGCACAAGATGATTCAGGAATAATTGCGATTGGTGGCTCTTTGGCTTATGGCGGCAAGGCAGGGATAGGAGCTTCTATAGCGGTAAATACAATCAATAGTACAATCAAAACAGCGATCGCTAACACTACCCTCAACCAGCAAGGTAATCTTACCCTACAAGCCAACAATCGCAGCAAAATTATCGCCATTACTGCTTCTATTGGAGCGTCTCAAACCATCGGTGGAGCGGGAACGGTTTCTGTCAATAAAATTAATGCGACTACAGCCGCCTTGCTAGATAATGTTACTGGAGCCAATACAGCTATCGGCGGTAACACATTGGTGAAAGCTCAGAATAATTCAGCTATTTGGTCTTTGGCTGGGGCTGTTGGCATTGGCAAGACAGGAGGATTAGGTGCAGCCGTTGCTTACAATAAAATCACTGAGAATACCTATGGCCGCATCCGTCAATCAAACCTGACTATGGCAGGTTGGCTAAATATTGATGCTGATTCTGATCGGGCGATTTGGACTTTATCTTTAGGTGTTGGTGGTGGTAATACAGGTGCATTCGGCGGCTCTGTTTCCATTAACCTGATTGATGGTGGCACAGAAGCCTACATTGATGGTAATTCTAATATCACGGCCAAAGGTGAAATCCTCGCAGAAGCTGCAACTAATGATGAAATCCATTCCTTATCTGGCGGATTTGCATTAGCTTCTAAAGTAGCAATTGGGGCGGCAGTTGCTTATAACGAAATTGATACTAAAACCCGCAGCTATATTAGTAGTTCTACGGTGAAATCGCAGACTCACCAGATTACCTTAAATGCAAATTCTAATTCGGAAATTGAATCTTTGAGTGTGAGTGGATCAGGTGCGGGAACAGCGGCGATCGCAGGTTCTATATGTATTAATCAAATTGATACAGAAGTCGCGGCTTACATTAGTAATAATGCTAACGTCAGTGCCGCAGGAGCAATACAGATCCTGGCATCAGATGATTCTGATATTGCATCCGCATCTGGTCAAGTGTCAGTCGGCGGCACGGCAGGTATAGGAGCTTCAGTTTCTACTAATAATTTAAATAACCGAATTGTTGCTTACATTAATAGATCTCAAGTCACATCGAATACAAACAGTATTTCTCTCAAAGCTGATTTGGCAGCAAAAATTGGTAATATTACTGTCGGCGGCTCAGGAGCAGGAACATTTGCCTTGGGCGGCTCAGTGACTGTTAACAACATTAATACTGTTACCCAAGCTGATATCAGCAACAAATCCATAGTCCAAGCGGCTCAACAGCTGAATGTCCTAGCAACAGATAACTCCAATATTGAATCTCTGGCAGGTCAAGTTAGTTTTGCCGGAACTGCTGCGATTGGGGCTGCTGTAGCGGTAAATAATTCTAAGAGTAACACCAAAGCTTATATCAGCGATAGTTCAGTAACTTCATCTGCTGGACAGGTAAAAGTTTCTGCAAATGATACATCTACAATTAAGAGTTTGTCAGCCGGGGCTGCCGTATCTGGGCAAGCAGCACTCACAGGTTCAGTATCAGTTAATAACATAAGTAATACCATTGAGGCCAATATCCTCAATAGCACCATTACCTCCGGTAGTCTGGAAATCTCTGCGAAAAATAATTCAACTATCAAATCCCTAGCTGGACAAATTAGCGCTGGCATTGGGGCGGCAGGTGTTGGTGCAGCAGTAGCTTACAACAACATTGGTAACACCATCAAGGCCTATGCTCAAGATTCCACAATTAAAACCAATGGCAACGCGGGTATAATTGCAGAGAATACAAGCGAAATTGAAACCGTTGCGGCGGGATTAGCAGCCGGACTGTATGCGGGTGTTGGTGGTTCATTAGCCATCAACCAAATGAACAACAATGTTTCTGCCTACATTCAAGGAGGAATACTCACAGCCCAGGGTAGTGTGGGTGTGCTGGCTAATTCCGTCAACACCATGAATACTTATGGTGGAACTGTTGGCGCTGGGTTAGTAGGTATTGGTGGCACAGTTGTCATTAACAACCTAGAAAACAACACCCAAGCTTATATCAATAACAGCGCTGTTGATGCCCTGAGCTATCAAAGCCTAACGATTCCTAAAGCTGATAGCAGCAATACAACCGAAACTATTTACGGTTTGGCCGTGCAGGCCATGAGTGAGGAAAAATTAGGAATTGGCATTGGCACAGTTGGGGGAGGTGCATTGGGTTTTGCCATCACCGCCTCAGTTAATGTATTCGCAGACAATACCCAGGCTTATATTCAAAACAGCGCAATTAACATTAATTATGCTTCTACCAATAAAGAACAAAGCGTTTACGTTAAAGCTTTCAATAATAGTACGGTAGATGTCAAAGCTGGCTCTTTAGGCGTGGGATCCGCAGGAGTTGGTGCAGCTATTGATGTCACCATGATGAAGAATGCTACTACTGCCTACATTGGTCCTGGCAACAGTCGGGTGATAGTTAATGCCCTCAAGGATGTAGTAGTAGAAGCTACAACTCAGAAAAACTTTGATTCTACTGTGGTTGCCGGAGCAGCTGGTGTAGTAGGTGTATCAGGTGCTGTCTCTGTTTTAAATATAGACAGTGGTATGTCTAGTGATGGAAAAGATGCCGCGGGTGACACTCAAGCAACATTAGATACGAATCTCAGTAAAGCCAGTGGTATGGGCAACGGCAATATCTCTACCAAGAGTATATCCATAAACTCACAGCCTCCAGTAAAAGGAACAACCGCATTTATCACCACAGGAACAAACGGAATGGTAGATGTCGGGGGACAGATTCGCGTCACCTCTCAAGACACTACCAAGGTAGATATTTTAGCCGGGGCAGCAGCAGGTGGTTTATTGGGTGTTGGCGGCAGTGTCGGCATAGCTAATGTTACCCAAAATGCGTCTGCTTATGTGGGTACGGGTTCTACTTTACGGGCTTTTGGTGATATTTCTATTCAAGCCAATGGATTCCTTGATTCTAACAAGGTCAAATCTGTTGCTGGTAGTGCCGGCTTGGTTGGACTAGGAGCGGCTGTATCTTATTTAACTTCCAAGAATAATAGCAATGCCTATATTGGTGCCAAAACGACGATCCTCAAAGCCAATACAGTGAATGTGATTGCTGGTTCATCTTCCGGCTTAGAGGCAGAAGCTTTAGGCGCGTCTGTAGGTGCTGCGGCTGTTGGGGTTGTGATTGCTAATGCTGAAGAGACTGGAAAAACCCAAGCTTATGTAGGTAATGATGTACAAATTAAAAATGCCAACAACTTAAATGTCAAGGCAATTACCAAAGATGCAGTATCAGCAGTTAGCCAAGCGGCAGCAGGTGGCATCCTTGCAGGTAGTGGTACAGTTCCCACAGCTACTGTTAGCCCGACAGTTGATGCCTACATTGACAATGGGGCTAATATTCAGTTGAATCGGGATCTGAATGTAATTGCAGATGTCACGGTTGATGGCGATTCTAAAGCAGAAGGGATTAACGTTGGGGGGATAACTGTTGGAGTCTCCTTATCTGAAGTGAATTCCAACCCCATCATTAATACTTATGTGGGAGCAAATGCTATTATTAATGCTGCGAATGTTACCGTTCAAAGCCTTTTAGGTAACCCAATTGCTATTTCTAACAACAACTTTGATCCTAGTGTTGCAGTCAATAACACAGCTGATACAATTACCTTCGCCAAAGATCACGGTTTGCAAACTGGTAGTGAGGTGACTTACTCCAATGGTGGTGGCTCTGATATTGGTGGTATTAGTGATGGCAAAACTTATAGTGTCATTGCGGTTGATAGTAAAACTGTAAAACTGGGTAGTGAATTTGATGGAACAGCCGTAGATGAGCAAACAAACACGATCAAGTTTGGTCAAAATCACAATTTGAGCAATGGCGACAAGGTAATCTACCAAGCTGCAAATAGTACAGATATCGGTGGCTTAGTTTCAGGTAATCCTTACTACATCAAAGTGATTGATGATACGACAGTTCAACTTTCTCAAAATCAGTTTGTGGTTGGTTTTACAAAAAAGGACAATACTAATCAAATTACATCAACAGGACATGGTCTGAATACAGGCGATCGCATTATTTACCAAACTTCAGGTACAGCTTTACAAGGTCTGGAAATTGACAGAGCTTACTATGTGATTAAAAATGACTCTGATAAATTCCAACTAGCTAGCACTCTTACTAATGCTCAGGCAGGTACAGCCATTAACATCGGTAGTAATAATGATCAACACCAGCTTTTCTTAGCACCATCCCAAACCGCAAATTTAGCAGGTATCGGAGCTGCAATTACAATCAATAATCACGGATTCCAAAACGGTGATATGGTGAGCTATCAACGTCGTACTGCTGAATTTGTAATTGTCGAGAATCTCCCCCAAGATATTCCTTCTGGCGCCAATATCCTTAACAAGGATACAGAGCTCATCAGCAACGATACCTTTACCTCTGCTAATCACGGATTCGAGAATAACGATCAAGTTATTTACACTACATCTGGAACGGCATTGGGTGGTCTGAGCAACAATGCCACTTATTACGTCATCAAGATAGACAATGATAAATTCCAACTTTGCACAAGTTCTAATGGTACTGCCATTGATATCACCACCGCAACCAAGAATAGTATCCACAAAATCACTGCCATAGGACTCCAAGGTTTAGCAACAGGTATTAACTACTATGTCGTCAACGCTAATCAAAATAGCTTCCAATTAGCTGCAACAAAAGGTGGGCAAGCATTAACCCTAAACAAATCAGGATTGACAGGGACTGGCAATGTTCATTTGTTTAATAAAGAAAGTGTAGTAGACTTGACGGGCAGTAATACTGGTAAGCATAATCTCTACCTTGACTTAAATAGTGCCACTGCAACAGGTACGAACCATCAACTCATAACTACTGGTGCGATTACCATACCCAGCCAAGGAGATGGTAAATTCTCCGCTTACGCTCAAGCGGCATCTGGGGGCTTGGTTGGAGTGGATGGTACTAAGGCAACTTTGAATATTTCCCCAACAGTAACCACATATATTGGTAGTGGTGCATCAATCACAACCACCGGCAAAGTTACGATCAAATCCATATCCGTTGCCCAAGTTACTGGCTCAACAGATTCACTTGTAGCTGGGGCTGTAGCCATTGGAGCATCCAAGATTAACGCCAATCTCACCAACAATAACACAACTTACATCGGTGGTTTGGCCAAGATTAATGCCCAAGGCAACGTTAGCATTACCTCTCAATCAGACCATACTTTTGACGTTTCTGGTTATGGTGCTGCTGGTTCTCTAATTACCTTTGCTGATGCTGAAGCCCATGCCAAACTCACCCATAATACTCAAACCAGTATTAATGATAGTGCCAGCATCATTGCCGGGAATGAGCTTTTAGTTCTATCCTCCAGTAACACCAATGGCAATGTCAAAGCAAAAGCCGATGGAATAGGTTTATACGGTGATGCGGATGCAGATACAACATTCCGAGTCAATGGCACAAATCAAACCAATATCAACAGCAATGCCACCTTAGCAGCCAGAAAACTCACTGTTGCTGCCAGAGTTGACAACCTGAATGTTCAAGCCCGTGGGGAAGCAAGCGGAGGCGGATTTATTGGTAATATTGATGCCCATGCCAAAGTTGATTTAGCTGACACTAAAGCCATTGTCAATCTTTATGCTGATAGCAGTCTCATGGGTGATTTTGTCAACCTCTCGGCCACCTATCAGAACGTCCGCAGCAATTCGACTACATCAGCAAAATGTTTTGCTTTCGGTGGAGATACGGATAGTGAAGTTACAAATGATATCCCCTTAGCCGCAAAAGTTTGGACAGATAGCAAATCCAAGATACAAACTTACAAACTTAACGTCGAATCAGATTTTGCGGACTTAACTTATAAGAGTCATGCCTATAGTAAACGGTATTTCTTTGATTTTGGTTCTGATTCAACAGACGAAGACTTTAAACCAACCCCAACCATTGATTTCAATTCCCAGGTGACTTTGGTAACAAGGGCGGCAAATCCAATTTTGATTGTTGATCAAGCTGGTCAAATTCAGCAAAAGAGTGATAATATTACCGCCACAATTACTGGTGGAGATGTCATAGTTGATGATATTGATAATAATACTGTTGGCGAAGTCAACTTTATTATTCCTTCCCATAGTTCGGAAATGGCAAGCAATGGTAAATTTGTTGACAAAGGTGTATATACAATTTCCAATCCTGCTTACAGTACGGTGCAAATTGATAATTATTCTAATAAGAATTTGATTATCAATAATATTAAGGTGGTCAACTCTGGGGCAGTGCCGCAGATTAAATATAATGTCAATGTCAATGGTAAAACCATTGCCCCAACTAATCCCACTTTGCTACTACCTTTAGATATTAACCCGACGGTAGTAACTATTAATAACTGGGGTACTTCCAACCTAATGCTTCAAGGTCTGATTGATAATCCCCATGATCGCACTATTCTTTATAGTGGTGGTAACATTTTCAGTCAAGGCACTACCCAAAAGATTATTACCCGTGACCTCAAGCTAACATCTGTAAATGGTAGTATTGGCGGGAGTAATCAACGGGTAACTGCTCAGTTGATTCAAGGTTATCAACCAGTTACCGCCAGTGTTCCCGGTAGCAATATATCTCTCAATGTCCAGGCCAGTAACTCCCATTATTTGGACTTAACTGCTAAGAGTTACAATAGTGTCCCTGTGATAGTAGATGTCAAACGCATGACTGCTACTACAGGTGAAGTAAATCTCAAGATTGGTCAAACCACAAATCAAAATGGCACAGCTATCTCTGCTCTTTATAAATTTACTGATGGGTTGGACAATAACCAAAACATTAAGACAGGGACAAATATTGTTATTGATGCCAGCACAACCACCACAAATATTGATACGAAGAATATTTTCTTTGGAACATCCAACTTGCTGAATATAACTACAGGTGGCTTTATTAAGGCTAATAATACAGCCAGTGGAAAACTTAATATACAACAGGCTGTTAGCTATCAAGATATAGTGACTATCTCTGCATTAGATATGGTAGTTGTCAAGAATGCACTGGTAAAAGCTACTGATGTGAATTTCACCGCAACGAGTTTGGTCATATCAGATTATGCTCAAGTGCAAGCTTCAAATAGTGTTAACTTCCTAGTAAGCAGTAACTTCCAAATTAATGAATTGGCAACTATCACAAGTATTAAAAATGTGATAATTCGAGGCAACAACAACTTTTCTTTAATCGGAACTAAATTTACAGTTGATGGCTTAATTAATGCCCAATCACTGCAAATTTATGGTGGTAGTAATCAAAATAGTTTCAACATCAAACAATTGGTTTCAACAACTACTATCAACACAGGTGGAGGAGACGATACTGTGAATATTGGTAGTAGTCAATCAGGTTACACAGGTCTGAATAAAATTAAAGCCAGCTTGAGTATTTATGGAGATACAAGGGCAAATAACTCTACTATCAATATTGATAACTCTCAAGATACATCTAATCGTTCAGGAGTTTTAACAGATAGAAATCTCACGGGCTTAGGTATGGCTCAAGGCATTTACTATGATGGCTTTAAGTTCCTAAATGTCAAGCTAGGTCAAGGAATTAATAATTTTACTATCCTTAATACTAGTGCCACAACAAGTATTGATGGTAGTAGAGGTACTAATAACTTCCGCGTTGGACCAAATGTAGATACCAATGGCAATATATTGAATGAAACAGCCAATGGAACAATTATTCCAGCTCTCAAGGTTTTAGGAACAAGCAATCCTACTACTATCATTTCTGGAGATAGAAATGATACTTTTGAAATCAATCGCAATATAGCATCTTTGAAGATTAAAGATACAGGGGGCAATAATACGATTACGGTGAATACACCAATTTATTATTCAACCCTATTAACTAATGCAATGGTTGATCTTTCTCAAATGAATGGTAACAACACAACTACTATCAACAGATCTTCTCGGAAACCAGACGTTATTACTAATAACTCCTCTATTCAAGTAGTTAATAGCCGTTCCATCCTTTTACCCAGCAGTAGTACAGGAGGTAGTACAGGAGGTAGTACAGGAGGTAGTACAGGAGGTAGTACAGGAGGTAGTACAGGAGGTAGTACAGGAGGTAGTACACAAGCATTAATTGATAGACTGCGTTTAGCTCTCAGCCAACGATAATCGGAGTGAGGTACAACCCTAACGGGCAAGATGCCCGCACCACAAGGTTTTTATATTTCAGGACTGACGCAACTGGCAGATGTACTATTATAAGGGACTTATTCCCTGTACTTTAGTCGATCAACTAAAGCCAGTTGCGTAAGTCCTGATTTAGATCCGGCTCGGATAAACATTATTTAGTGGATTTAAACTTTTATCTGAATATATTAAGAAAAGTATTTGGGAAGTCTATCTTTGATAGAAACTCAGTAGAGGGGCTTGAGGTAGCGGTTAAAATTTATCCTTGTGGCAAGGCAGAAGGCAGGGGGCAGAAGGGAAGAGGTTTTTAGGTATTTTACATTTTGTTACATAACTTGTTTTTTTGTGCCGGCTTACTCATAACATCAAATAAAAATTGTAAACTTTATAAAATTGTAAACTTTATTGTTTTTACGACTGATATTTCATACCATGCGTAAATAATCACCAGATTTTGTGTACTATATAAAACAAGTTACTTAAATTTATCTTTCAGGTCAATTATCATGTTGATGCTACTTTTCCAGATCAGTAATGATTTATACGCTATTGAGAGCGATCGTGTAGTTGAGGTTATACCTAGAGTGGCTTTACGAAAAATACATCATGTCCCGGACTACCTGGCCGGATTATTTAATTATCGAGGTAAGATGATTCCAGTCATAGATCTGTGCCATTTAATCCGACAAACGCCTAGCCGATTTTGTCTTAGTACACGTATTATTATGGTTAGTTACTCTAGTAAAAATTACGGAGAACAGTATTTGGGATTAATTGCGGAAAAAATTACAGACACTTTAAATAGACCAGAAAGCAATTTTGTAGATTCTGGTATTCGTATTAAAGAAGCGCCATATTTAGGAGGTATGCTTATGGATGAAAAACGCATGATTCAGCGAATTCATTTAGAACAATTATTTGCTGATGCTCAGAATACCTACTTATTGACTGCGGGAGAAGGTTATATAAATGATTTGTCTAGAAATTGAAAATCTATTATGTAGAAAGATAGGCATTGATGCCAATATTATTGGGTCTAAAAAAATTGCCAAAGCTGTAGAAACTCGCTGTTCTATTTGCGGTGTTAATAAGTTAGAGGATTATTTACATATTTTGCAAACATCAACTCTAGAATTTGATGAACTTGTGGAATTAATTGTTGTTCCAGAAACCTGGTTTTTCCGAGATATTCAACCTTATGATGCCGTGAGAAATTATGTTTATTCTCAAGGGTTACATGAATCTCATACTAGCAAACTGCGCTTGTTAAGTGTTCCTTGTTCTACTGGCGAAGAACCCTATTCTTTATCCATGACATTATTAAACTTAGGCTTACATCCCCATCAATTTCATATTGATGCAATTGATATCAGTAAAAAAGCCTTAGCCAAGGCCATAACGGGAATTTATGGACGTAATTCCTTTAGAGGTAATAACTTAGAATTTCAAAACCGCTACTTTAAATTGATAGATAAGGAATATGCCATATCTGATCAAGTTAAGGCTACTGTTAATTTTAGTCAAGGTAATTTATTGGATTCCCAGTTTTTATTGGACAGAAAATCCTATGATATTATTTTCTGTCGTAATGTTTTAATATATTTCGATCCATTATCTAGGCGAAAAACATTAAAAACATTAATTAATTCCCTAAAAACAGAAGGATTAATATTAGTAGCTGCATCAGAAACAGGAGAATTAGCTAATGTAGGAGTAGAAATAATTCGGTTAGATGGTGTGTCTGTAGGGAGAAAAAGACCGTCCAATAGCAAAAATATCTTGGTAGACTCCTCTTCTATAAATTATCATCAGTCCCGGGAGCAGAAAATCCATCCTACCAAAATAACTACTCAGATATCTCGCCAGGTTGTACCTATAAATCCCGAGATTAATCATCAGCAAAATGTAGAAATTCCCCACTTATTAGATAGTCAGATAATCACAAAACAGACTAATGATGGTAAGTTAGAAACAATCCGCAGTTTAGCTGATTCAGGCGATTTAAACGCAGCTATAGAGCTATGTGAAAGATATGTGCAAGCAGATTCTACCAATCCAGAAGCTTATGTTTTACTAGGTGAGATATATCAAGCACGAAAACAAGAACTACAAGCAGAAGAATGTTATCAAAAAGCGATTTATCTTGATCCCAAAAACTCAGATGCTTTGCTACATTTAACTTTAATTAAAGAACGAAGAGGAGATATTGTTAAAGCTAATATTTTAAGACAAAGATGGCGAAGACTGCATAAAACGTGAGACAATCATACTCTTTGCAAAAAAAACGATTGATTAAAATCTAGGGAGGGCGACTTATGTTCAGAAATTTAAGCTTACAGGCGCGGTTAATTAGCCGATTTTTATTTATGGGTTTACTTGTCTTAGTAGTGGGTTTGGTCGGATGGAATGTAAATTTACGCCTGACTAATGCCGTGGACACTCTAAGTGGAAATAGTATATCGAGTATTACGGCACTGTGGAAAATTAATGAAGGACAAACTCAAATAGAATCTTCAGAACGGGCTTTAATCAGTAATGACCTTGATTTAACAGAAAGAAATGGTGAAGCCATGAGAATTAAAGAAGCATGGCAACAAATTGATGCAGGTTTTAAGGAATATGAAACCGCAGGTAAAACAGATGACGAAGAGAAATTATATACTCAATTACAAAGTGCTTGGAGTGAATGGAAAAAGAATCATGAAAAACTTATGCAAATGAATGAAAAATTTGAAAGTTTAGGCATTCTTAACCCACTAAGTAAAGAAATAGAATTAATGAAATCAAATCCGGTAAATACTTCAGAACTAGCATTAGTTAGAAGGGCAAATACTGTGTTATCGGAATTAAAACAAAAAGCTAAAGATAATCGCCCTTCCTTTAAACTGGCAACCAAATTACTGCTTGCAGATATTCAATTAAATGAAAAGTTCAGTGTAGAAGCTTATAAACAAGCTCAAAAAGATTCGGAAACAGGTACATTTTGGTTGTTACTGGTTTTAGTAATAGGTCCTGTAACTGCGATTATTTTTGGTGTTACCTTTAGTAAAAACATTTCAGAAGCAGTAAATGAATTACTTAAAGTTTCCCAATCTATAGTTAACAGCAATTCTCAATTACCAGGATCATTCCAGACAAAAGACGAAATCGAAAAATTAAAAACTGCTTTTTATACGGTGACATCTAATATTGGTGAGTTGGTGAATACTGCCCAAAAAATATCTAGTGGGGATTTAACTGCATCTCTTCAGCCCGCAACCACTCAAGATGAAATTGGCAAATTACAAAATGCCTTTTTCACCATGAACAACGATTTAAACTCTTTAATTCGTCGCATTCAACATTCAGGAGTACAAATTACCACTTCTAGTACAGAAATTGCCGCATCTGGTAAACAACTAGAAGCAACCATGACTGAACAATTAGCATCTACAAATGAAGTAGCTGCTACTGCCCAGGAAATTGCCGCCACATCCAGAAATTTAGTCAAAATGATGGAGAAAGTAGAGGAGATGACTAACGTTACTGCCACTGATGCCAGTGAAAGTCATAATAAATTAATAGACATGGAAACCGGTGTACGGGAATTAGCGGAGGCCAGAAGTGCTATTACTTCTAAATTAGGAATAATGAGTAAAAAAGCCAGCAATATTAATACTGTCATTGTGACAATTACGAAAATTGCTGACCAAACCAGTATTTTGTCATTAAATGCCGCCATAGAAGCAGAAAAAGCCGGAGAATATGGGGCAGGATTTGCCGTGGTAGCGCGGGAAATTCGCCGATTAGCAAATCAAACCGCTGTGGCAACTTTAGAAATTGAGCAAATAGTTAAAGATATGCAATCAGCAGTTTCTACCAGTGTAATGGAAATGGATAAATTTAATAACTCTGTTAATAATACTATTGGGCAAGTCAACCTCATTAGTAGCCAAGTTGGTAAGGTTATTAATCAGGTGCAAAGCCTACCACCACAATTTATCCAAGTGAGTGAAAGTATGGAGCAACAATCTCAAGGGGCAATTCAAATTAGTCAAGCTATGGAACAATTAACGGATACTTCCCAACAAACTGTTGATGCTTTGCGGGAAACTAATGGCGCGTTGCAACAATTA
>JACCEC011087126.1_pt1 | contig 22477 bp, 19 predicted proteins | sample 7450121 | NCBI WGS metagenome assembly JACCEC01 (sample SAMN15323455, study PRJNA562643) | freshwater metagenome | isolation source: river surface water | place: USA:Blue River Watershed | collected 2017-08-18 | reverse complement strand
AATATATTATTGATAAAATTTTAAAAGGAAGATCACTACCCGCACGAATTGCAGATTGGATTTATACAAATGTTGTACTGAAAATATTCAATTATTAATCAAACCCAGATTTTTCCTCCTACAGGCTATTCGCGATCGAGATCCCCCGTAGGAGATATGATTCATGTTGTTTTTTCCGTTTCACTTTCTTAAATAAAATCCGACTTTGTCGGATTTTTCCATTAAGAAAACGGCCTTAGCCGTTTTCTGCATGGTCAAATTTTGACAGAGTCACTAAGAAAACGGCATTGGCCGTTTTCTGCATGATAATTTTTGGCTTTGGCCAAAAATTCTCAAAATTTTTCCAGATGGAAGAAAAGTAAATTGCAAAAAATATTTTCATCATCTAAAGTTTTTCATCTGGAAATTTAATAAAATTATTTCTTTTAGCAAGAAGACCAAACAACAATAAAAAAATGGTCCAACCAAAACAACAATCGCAACAAAATACAATATTCATCCGATATAATAAAGATACCTTCTTTCCAGAAATAGTCGTGAATCGCCATACACATCACATGTGGATTTCGAATTACATAGAAGTTCCCATTCAAGATGTCTATTATTTGATGGTATATTTCGTAATAAATGATGATGATCCTATTCTTATAAATTTGGTAAACGACGAGGAAGAATTTATGGCGTTATGTCGCAATGATTTGGAAAATATAAATAACGAAATAAGGAACTCTGCAATCGACGATGGAATTGAAGTACCGCCTCCTTTAGTCGGATCTTTTACTCGAGAACAATTTAATAGTCTCGTTTTCAGAATTGCAGATAACAACGTTTCATTCGGTTATTTAACAAAGATATTCATGAAATTATTTATCTTTACACGAAACACGTAATGGAATGTCGAAAAACATTAGTTCATTTATTGGTGCATTACAAAAAAATCTTAAACATTATAAATATATTATTGATTAAATTTTGAAACGAATACCACTACCCACACGAATTGCTGATTCTATTAACGAATTACTATCGCAAAATATTGTGACAGGAACACAAGTTTAAATATTTAATTAAAAAAAAAATTGAATTTAAATCCATTTGCTTTTTTCCTATTATATTAAAATAAATACAAATCCTAATCTTTTTTTTTAACTTCATATAAAATAAAATATAATAATCATGAATAATTGCCTAGGCCAAGCTGAACAAGATAAATTCGTTTTAAATGTCCTCAAAGGAAAAACAAACGGATATTTCTTAGAAATCGGATCCAATCACCCAATCAATATTAATAATTCATACCTATTAGAAACCAAATACAATTGGAAAGGCATCATGGTCGAATATGACCCCGCTTTTTTACCTTTATACAAAGAACACCGCCCCAACAGCACCCATATCATCAATGACGCCACTCAAGTCAATTATAAAAACGTATTCGAAAATGTCCAAATGCCCTTCACAGTCGACTACTTACAAATCGATTTAGAAGCAGATAATGGATCCACCATCAATACCCTCTTAAAACTCGATAATGAAATCTTTGACACCTATAAATTCGCCACCGTCACATTCGAACATGACTTCTATCACACCAATTTCGCCAACACACGCTTAACCTCACGCAATATCTTTGAAAAAAGAGGATACATTCGCGTTTTCTCCGATATCAATAACCAAGGCATTAATCCATACGAAGATTGGTATGTCCACCCAGATTTAGTCGATATGAATTACGTTAATTCCTTAATCGAACTCAACAAAAATAACTTTGTAAATCATCCCTCTACAGGAAAAACCATCAATTGGGAAGATATTCAATACCCAGCCTCTTCCCTTTTAGTTTAAAAATATGTAAAAATTTAAATTTAAAAATAAAATAAAAATCAAATCAATTTTTTTTTATTTTATTTATTTAAAAAATAAAAAATACAACATGTTTATTTATTATCATTATTATCATCCACGTTTTGATCTGGTGTAGCAGGCTGCTCCACCATTGGTCTTATCGTAACCTTCTGTTCAATATCATCTAAATGCAAAAGAGCATTCTCTGGCTCATTACGATATCTTAAAAATACTGCCGTAATATGTGCTGGCGAAAATTCAGATGCCTTTATGTTTGCCAATTGATTTTGTGGAGCTTCAAGATTAAAAAACATTTGATAAAGTTCTTTAATCTGGTTTTTAGAACAAAAATCAAATTGGTATTTAGCATCACATCTACCTGGACGAATCAATGCATCATCTAATATCTCTGGATGATTGGTTGTCATAATCAAAATACGTCCAGGTGTTGCAACAACACCATCTAAAGCATTCAATAATCCAGATAATGTGATTCCTGATTTCTCATTCTTTTCTCCAAATCCTGCCTCTTTCTTTTTATAAAATGGAATGTCGTCAGGGTTCGAGTCTTTTTTCGCATTTGTTTGTTGTTGTTGTTGTTTCAATTTGCGAAGTTTCTTTCTTAATCTCGCATTTTGGATTTTAACTGGATCATTGGAAAGAAGAAGTTCATCAAAATCAGAATCAGAATCATATTCCAAATCTGAATCCGAACCACTACTATTCGCCAATTCACGCGACTTGACTGCAGCAACCATCGCATCGATATCTTCAATCACCAATATTGTATCTTTGTAATTGATTCCCTTGAAGAGTTCCAATAATTCAATGTCCGATTTGATATTTTGTAACATCAAAAAATGAATATGACGCTTAAAATGCAAACTGATCCCACGTATGAAAGATGTCTTGCCTGTACCGGGTTTCCCATAAAATAAATACCCACGATTAAATGGAATATCCAACGAATTATACCACTCCTCCGAATTAATAAAACGCTGAAAATCATCCCGAATCTCGTCTTTCAAACTATTTTGAAGAATAATCGTATCGAGTTTTCGCGAATTATTGGATGGCTCACCAGTCCATTTACCATCCTTGTTTACATAAATTAATTGTTTCCATATATTTGATGTAAGACTCTCCACAAATTTGGTAATACACAATTGACAAAACTCTTCCAAAACATCATTTTTAACAAATTGATCAATTTCCACCCAAAGTTTCACCTTGTAATTCTCACGCTTCTTCTCCTTATCCGTATATATTGTCACCACTTCAGTCCCCAATTCATAATAAATCACATAACTTTGAAACTTGATTTCCTTACGCTTGTTCTGACTCATTATTTTGTGCAACCCCAAATTCGCCTTGATGACATTAATATTTTCAGGAACAATCGCCCTCTCATAAACATATTGCAAATCTGTTTCCTTCGAATAATCAATCTCTGAATTCGTTGAAAGATACCAAGACACCGCTTTGTAAAGTTCATTAATCTTACGATTATCCGAAATATACGGAATTTCAACAAACTTGATTTGCTTCACCGGTGTATTCAACATTTTCGCATACAACCACCTCGAACCCAACCAACTTTCCCTCATCGCCCAATTAATCAACGACCCCGCCTTATCAAGCAACATCTTAATTTGACTAAACAAATAAGTAATCAACGTCATAAAAAACAATTGAGCCAATGTATCTATAAAAAAATTGCCAGTAGAAAAGTTCTTAAACATTTGCAACTGCAAAATAGATTGGAGCTGATGCAAAACTTGATGTGGCTGATGAGGAGATAACATCCCCCCTGCATTATATCCAATATTTGGAGATGCATCCATTCCACTAAAACCACTTATATGGGAATCACTTGATAATAAAGATGACATTTTTTTTCCTTTCCTTTCCTTTTTTTTAAATTCTTTTTTATTTTTATAAATTCTATTTTTCCCTCAATATTGTATATTTTTCATCCCCTAGAAAAGTAAGTTCAATATGAAGACCAACCATATATAATAATGAATGTTCGGTATTATGATTAATATACATATATCTATCACAAGGTTCCAAATGTCGATAATCAATCATTTGATATGGACTTTGATAAAAATCAAAATCATTATTAATATATTTTTGGAATTTTCGAATATCTCTTAATTCTTCATCAAAAATCAATAAATATAAATCAATCCCGAAAATCTGAACATGAATAAATTCATCTTTTTCGAATCTTACATAACCATCATCAACATCTTTTACAAAGAAATCAACCGATTGAATCCCCGTTTCTTCCAATTGTTCATAATCCTTCCCCTCTTTAGTCATAATAAACCAAATCATCTCCGTAGCATCAAATGGAATATGAATCTTAGAACGTCTATACAATAAATGATTAACAGATCCGGTTATAAAATTATTTGTAACAAAATGCCATGATATCATCGAACTTTTAACTGATTCATTCAGATGAATGTTTTTACCAGAAAAGATCACTTCTATATCATAAGGCATTTTATCAATTAGACCACCATTCCATATATCGAAAACCAATGGATTTCCCTTGTACAAATAATTCGGCAGTCCATACCGCATTTTTTCAAATGTAAATACTTTCATGTAGAGAACATTTTCTTCCAACAAAACATCCTGTTTATTAATTAATTCAAAGCCCAGCGCGGATATAAAATGCCTTGCGAATAACCAACCATCATCTTTGAAATTCTTCAATACAAATGATATATTTTGCAAACCATGTAATACATCATATCGTTCAAAAGCATCCTTTTTTTTGACAATTTTAACATACACATCTAACAATGAAAACATCGGATCATCTGGTAACTTCAATGACGTCCCTCCCCACCTTTCCGTCTTCACAATATTTGTCGCATTTATTTCAGATTCAACTTGATACATTGAATCCAACATTAATCGCGTGTTATAATCCTCCGATCCCATTTTTAAATCACGATTCAATTCCGATTCTTGTTCTCTTATTTCATCTTCCAATCGCCTTTTTTCTTTTTGCGCAAAATACAAATCCGTTTTTTTCTTTTTCCCACCATAAATAGGGTATTTGCGACATAGTAGGTTCTTTTCATTATTTGGACCATAAGAAAAAGCCGGTATCATTTTTTTTCCCCGTCCCCAAGAATTTCTTAATGAAAAAAAATACCCAGACCAAATATTTCACATCCCCTACAGGCTATTATCGATCGTGATCCCCCCCTGTAAGGGTAAATACTATTTTCAAAATATTTTGTTTTGAATTTACAAGAAGAAAAATCATATATATTATATTATATTAATTTGCTTAAAATTGACGTGTAAAAAAAAAATGAAAAAAACCCAAAAGAAAAAGACCCAAAAACGTCGTCATGATAAACGACGCGGGAAAACCCTCAATAAAAAAAATGGTGGTATGAATGCCATCAAACATTTAGGCAAAAGCGTTTTAACCGGATTTGTTCAAAATGGTATTGTCAATAAAGACAAACGCGATCCACTCAAAAATATTACCAACCAATTCATCAACACGAATCCAACAACAACAATAACAACGTTTATGTCAAATAAAAATAATAAAAAAAATTAATTTCGTTTCGTTTTAATTATAAACCTGAAAAAAAAATAACAAATAAAATCAAATGCCAATACAATCAGTAATCTTCACGTATCGCTTTTCCTACAGGAAATCGCGGAACATTATATACACTCAATTCCTGATAAATGACGGTTAACATTTTGTTCACATATTTATAGGCATTTTTAAAAAGATCCTTGCGGTATTCAATCGTCCCTTTGGGTCTCACAGAAAATTGCGTATATGGCTCTTGCGGGATTTCACATATCCAAATAACCGTCCCCTTATCCCTACCATCCCCTTCTTTAAACCCCACAATTTTGAATTCCGACTCGAAAAATTCCTTGTATTTTTGAAGATCATGTGACCTGTTGTTTTGAACATAATTCCCTCCCATATTACGCAACATAATCCCTTCATACCCATTTTCCACAAACTTCCCAAAATATTCTTTAAATTCATCTATCGTATTCACCAAATGCGTCGCAACCTGTAGGATATATAATGACGGTGATGACGACGATCCAAATAATATCTGATGATTCGTCGATAAAAACGAATTACGTTGTTCAAACGTCATTTCAGGATTCGCATAATCAAACATATCATACACATGATATTGCACACAATTATTAATCCGCGTCATATCGTCTTGATTCACCTTTTTCTTTTTAATTAACCCCACCAATTCCTCAAATGGAATCATCGTCGAATACAGTTCCCCGTCCAAAACAATTGACGGATTTTCCCGGAAAAAACCACTTAACGCCATTTTCACTTGTGTCAAATTTTCAAAGATTGTGCCTGTACGGGATTGTGTCATAATAGTCGATGTTGCCGCGTCATAATAAATCACACACCTAAGACCATCCAATTTAGGCTGTACAAAACAAGGAAATATAATCACCGACTTCTTTTTCTTATTCCCTATTGACGCTGGATCAAACGTCTGCGCCAACATCGGATAAAATACCGTCGACGGGGTCGTCAACGGGGTCACTTGTTCCACAACATCTTGTTCTACTTTTAATAATTTATAACCCTCTTTTTCCATCTTATCCGTCCATTTACGTTTCATTTCTTGTTTACATTGTTGAAGAGGCGTCGTTTCATTCGCACGACCAATATTTTTACCTAATGTATATAAACGTTCATCACTTTGAATTTTACCATCCATATACCCATGATTAATCACTGCATTCGCATGTTTCGTCGAATCATTATAATATATTTCAGCAAACCATATTTTTGTTTTCCCATTTTTCGATGGACATTCCAATACTGGCAATTTTTCAAGCCATTGAAATTCGTCAGACATTCCTTTTTTTTTTGGAGCTCTATTTATTGTAAGCTGTTATTGTTGTTGATATTTTTTCCCTTACAGGCAATCTCAATTTAAAAAAACTAATTTAAAATGATTTTAACATATTTTTTTTAAAATTTAATTAAAACAAAACAAAACAAAAGAAAAATACAAATGCCAATTATTGCTGTATGTGGATTTCAAAACGCTGGAAAAGATACTTTCGCAAATTATCTCATTCAAAATCATGGATTCATTAAACTCAGTTTTGCAAGTGCACTCAAAGACATTATCGCTGTCCTTTTTAGCTGGGATCGCAATAAACTTGAAGGCATAAAAACAGAAGATCGAACATGGCGTGAAACTGTCGACCCTTGGTGGTCACAACAACTCGATATGCCCCATTTAACCCCCCGTTTCGTCATGCAATATTTTGGCACTGATCTCTTCCGAAACCATTTCCATCCCAATATTTGGGTTAAAGCAGTCGAACGCCAGATTTTATTAAACCCCACCGCCAATTACATAATCACAGATTGCCGATTTGGCAATGAAATAGAATTGGTCAAACAACATGGCGGTATTTTAATACATATCGCACGCAATCTCCCTACTTGGTATCATGATTATAAAAACAATCTTTGTGTTAAGCCTGTAGAGGGATATCATCCAAGTGATATTTCGTGGATACGATATGATTTTGATCACGAAATTTCCAATCATTTTTCATCCATTGACGAATTCAATTCTGCAATCAAATCATTTTTATCTTCTGACAACGCAAATTTAATTTCCATTTTCTGAACATCCGCATCCTTTTTCTTATTTGATGATGATGTTGTCAAAATCCGTTTCTTCTTTGGCTTTTCCATTACCGGAGGATGATCTTCCTGATTTTGATTTTGATTTTGATTTACAGGTGTTGGTGGCGGCGGCGGCACAGAATCAACGGACGCCATTATTTCCTTGATTTCCTCTTCTAATCCCTCCGCCAACATTTTCAACGCACTTATTGCCGATTTCACTTCCCGCACTTTTTTCCGCAATATACCGACTTTATCCCCCATCTTGTAACGGTAATTTTTATACGCCTCTTCCACATATCGATTGTCGTTGACGGAGTCACCCTTGTGATACATTTCCCTACAGGCAAACCACAATAGACGTAACATCTCCGACGGATCTGTTATCGCCTGATTCGATAATAATGCATTCACGTAACACACACATTGTTTCGTATTTATCCACTCAAACATAATTGGCGATTTATTATATTTATTAATCTTCGTATTTAGCGAAACAATCCATCCAAATTGTATATAATCATGACGTTTTAAATCCGCCTTGATTTTCTCAATCGATTGCGCATTCACCCCATTCGTATAATTTTTCGCATCCACCATCACCGTAAATTCACGAAATCTCAAATGTCCATCCCCCGCATGACTTTTTTGAGAGGTATCCTCATAAGAATACCCCTCAAAATCACGAAACGCTTTATCCGCTATTTCCCGAAAAAGCATTTCCCCCTCCATCCCCTTCCCCACATTATGATTTGCTAACACCTGATTTTTATTATTATACACCAATAAACGGTCCAGTGAATCCTGTATCTTCGTCATGGTTCGCTCACGTTCTGCCTGTAAGAGAATCTCCACTTGTTGTTCACGGTCATTACGTTCCCGTCTCACATCTTCCTTCAATTCATATATGACCCGATCTTTAGCACCTATCAAATCACGCAAATTACGCATCTCTTCCTCATTCGATTGACGTATGTTTTCAAAAGTTTCCATCTTCATTTTAATCGCTCGATTAATTTCGTCATCCATTTGCTCTCGAATTACCCGTATACGTTCCTCCTGTAGAAGCATTGTCTGCGCCATCTCACCATTATCAGTTTGCGTTTTGACCCATTTACGCGCGTTCATAATTGCATCTGTTCCTACTTGCAACACATAAAGATGTTCCTCCGGCGTCGTTATTTCGTCCAATAATACTTTTTGGATGTATTTATTTTTTGCTGGTATTTGCATTGTTACGTTTATCAACGATTTCAATAATTGCGACATTCTATTTTTTTTTTACCCGTTTTATTTCTCTTAAAAATATATATTAATCAACGATTGTGAAAAATTTTATTTTTTTTTTGAATAAAAAAAAGGAAGAAAAAGAAAGAAAAAAATATGCCGAATCTGGATAAATGTTTTTCAAAATGTCGAGGAAAATCTCAAGATGAATGTAACGCAACCTCTTATTGCAAATATGCCCCCAAAGGCAATTATTGCCGTCTTAAACGCGATAAATTGGTCATGGTTCCTTCACGTGATCGAAAAAGAAACGAAACCACCCGACGCATCATTTGCAAATACCTCCCTCAAGTAAAAGGCCCCAACTTTGATCGTAAAAAAGAACGCCTATTTGCTACAATGCAACAAGGTGATGATCCACAATATTCCGCCACCACCGAAGATGATTTTGTTTACAACCCTGATGTAAACGATGAAAACGAAAAAGAAAAATCAAGACATGTCAAATTTGCTAGTTCCTTCCCTTTTGAACCAGAATCTGAATCCGAACCTGAACCTGAAAAACCCCAATCTGAATCTGAATCTGAATCTGAATCTGAATCTGAATCTGAATCTGAAAAACCCCAATCAGCAAAACAAAATAATAATTTATTTATGAATTATTTCGGCCAAAACAAAAATGACCAAATTCAAAATGATGAAAAAAATAAAAAAACTAAAGAAAGGGGTACCAACATAAAAAAAACAAATAATAAAACAAAAAAAATGATGTCACGTAAGGATAAAATATCTCGGGTTAAAAGCCTTAAAAATAGATCAAATTTATCTGATTCAAAAAAGAAAGAATTAAATGATCATAAAAATGCATTGAAAAAAGTTTTAAATGAAAAGGAAGAAAAAATAAAACAATATCGTATTGAATTAGATGATCCGAATATTGATAAAAAAAAGAAAGAAAATAACAAAAAATACATTTCAAACTACAATAAAGAAATTGAAATTTTAAAAACTGCGTTGACATCTAATAAATCAACAAGTAGGAATAATCAAACAAATAATCAAACAAATGCAAATAATCAAACAAAAGGAAGTATCAGTTCTGAACCAGAATCCTTAAATGGTCACTAACATAATTTTTTTTTCGATGAATTATACAATAAAGTCAAATTTTTTTGTTTTTTAATTAAAAAAAAAGGTCTGGAAAAATATATATATTTTTTTTTAAATAAATGCAATGTTCAAATAAAAACCAAATTTACTTGATTGACGCAAAAAAATGTTATCCCCGTTTTTCAAATAAAAACCGCCAAACAATGAAAAAAGTGTCGGCTATTCATCGCTTTTCCGTGAGTCCTTATTCACATCCTCCCCCCGGATTCCGTATAGTTCGCGGCAAATTCGTCAAACTCGCGTCAACCAATTCATTCTCCCCCGCCATCAATCGCAACCTCATCACCCTCAAAACCAACCGCAAATTCCACATAAAATCTTGCAATTTCAAACCCGCATTCCAACTCTCCGAACCCCTCAAAATCAAATTAGGAATGTTTAGCAATGGCAAAAAAACCCAAAATTGCCTCCCCTACGATCACCCCAAAGTCATCCGTTTCTTAAAACGCAACCTCCGCTCCAATAAACACATCAACCCCAAACAAATCATCATGCCAAAACAAAATGACGCCAATTGCTGGTTCAACTCCTTCTTCGCCATCTTCTTCATCAGCGACAAAGGACGCAAATTTTTCCATTTCTTTCGTCAACTTATGATCGAATCCAAAATCCCACCAAAATCCAAAATTTCAAACGCCTTCGCCCTCCTCAATTACGCAGTTGATGCCTCCATATCCGGCTCCCCCGAAGCAATCGAAATGAACACCAATGCCATCATCAAACTCATATATGACTCCCTCTCCAAATCCGAAAGAGAAACATACAATGAAATATACAAAGTCAACGAACCCGGCAATCCCTTCGCATATTACATCGCAATCATGTCTTATTTGAATGCCCACGCCGTCCTCAACCGAAAACAACATAACCTCAACATCCTTTTCCATCCATTACAATCCTCCCTACTTGCCACTTTCATAGATTTACCTGTACAGATCAATTACAATTACGCAAACCACATCACCACCAACGGCTACCCCGACATCATTGTTATCCAATTTTCAGAATCAGACTCCGAAAACACCGTCGGCAAACGCATCGACTCCTTCGAATTAAATTCAACCACAAAATACCATCTCGACTCCATCGTCTTACGTGATGTCAAAAAAAACCATTTCTGTTCCCTAATCACTTGCGAAGGCCGTCAATTCGCGTTTGATGGCGCCAGTCATAGCCGTCTCGTTGAATTCAAATGGAAAAAATGGCTCAATTATAATCAAGAATGGAGTTTCATCGGCACAACAGTTCCCTCTACAGGCGAACGCGTAACGTGGAATTTCTCCAACGGTTATTACCTCATGTTTTATTATCGCATTTAACCATCCCCGATTTTTATTATATATAAAAAAAATATATTATTATATAATAAAAATATATTATTATAAACAATTCATCCATCTTTCAAATTTCAAAAAAAAGTAATGGTCTTAAATACATCTATTTCACTTACTGGTGATGCAAACTCTTATTTACATGTCCCATTTGATAATAGTATTGTCATAGGCACAGATGATTTTACTGTTCAATGGGCTCAATATCAAACGGATTCAAATCCATTTCCACGTGTTTGGCAATTTGGATCATACCCAGGGATAATGATGGGTGTATCTATTGAAGGCGGATCTGTTATTTTATGGGGTTCAGGTGCAACATTTATAGAAAATTTAAATGATTCTGATTATAAAAACAGGTGGGTTCATTTTGCAATTTCCAGACACAACGGCGTTCTTCGTTATTTCCGAAACGGTGTTATGAAATATACCAATTCATTAAACACCAATTATTCAGGCGCTTCATACGATTTATATTTCGGTAATGAAACCAATCCAAGTGCAGGATCTGCATTCGGTGGTTATATTTACGGATTCAATTACATCAAAGGAACTGGTTTATATACAACCGACATCAGTTTTTCAGTTCCCGTACCCGATGCAGATCCATCTATTTGTCTTCTTTGCCTGTACGGAAATGCATATTTGGGATCACTTGGATCAACCGTCGTCGCCAACAACGTTTCATCCGTCAATATTCAACCGGATTACACTTACACTCCACCTCCACCATCTGCCGACCCATTAAATATCACTAATTCAACGGATTTAGCCACCGTACTTGCAGATAATGACGTCAATAAAATCATTATTAATGATAATCTTATCCTCGATTATCAACGTATTCAAGCCGATACCCAAAAACATATTAGTCAAGACCAATTAACATCCGTCACTATTGCTTATGTCGCATAAAAATAAAATAACCCTATCATAATATAAGAAAAAAAAATCTGAAATTAAACAAATCCCATTTTTTTTTTAATTTATATTTATTTCTGGAAAAAAAATGGCAGGAGATACAGGAATATCTAATTTCACGATAAATATTTCAAGTCAAGAACTAGTGTATGGATTGGCATGGGCTGCTACCATTATTTTCTTCAGCCAATTATTAGGCAGTATATTATACTTTGTAATTCAAAATAGTAAAGAAACAAATGAATTAAGCATCACAAATTTATTTGGTTATTTAAAATCAAAAATATATAAATCTTCATCTTCTTCTTTGTCGTCTTCAGAACAACAACAAACAAAAACGGGAGGAACACGCAAAAAAAAATGAAATATATTACACAAATATACTAACGATTAGGCCATAATTTTTCACAACAATGACATCGAATAGAGTTAGCCTGTAGGGGATATGATACAGAATGGTTTTGGGAATGGGATTGTATTGCCAATGAACAGGATTGACACCGTTTTTTATTTTCGCAATTTTTGATTTTCGCGTTTAATTCAGTGATTTCCTGGTGCAATTCACCAATCCCCATTTCATCCCTTACTTGCCTAATCCGTTCGTGGAATTGCACCATTTTCTCCTGAAAAATTTTCTCTTTTTTATCCAATTTCTTCGAATATTTACTTATTAAACTATTCATTTCATTAACCCTCATAAAATATTCCCCTACCAGTTGTTCGCCTGTAGGAGTTGTGCCTTTTGCATGTTTTATCACCGATAATTGTTTTTTCTTTTGGCCACGGGTTGTTATTGTCATGTTTTTTTTTTGTTATTTTGGACACTTCTTTATTTATCTATTCATGAAACATATTTTTTTCTATTTAAATTCTAATTTTTTTTTATTATTTGTTTATTTTTTCTCAACAACAAAACAAAACAAAAACAAATAATAAAATATAATTTATAAATACACCAATGATTCAGAATCTTCGTAAACATATTTGACAGATGCTTTGGGTTTTTGTTTATATTGTTGAACGATTCGGCGAATACCGGTTGTTGTCCATGGTTTATTTCGACGTGAAATGTTCCAATCATTTAATAATTTGGCAACATCTTCGGGATAATAATGTCCATATAATATGTTGCTGTCAGAAAATCTGAAATTGGCATTTCCAGATATTTCCCTTACAAGTTTGGTGAATGAACGAATATCACGTGTTCCATATAGGAGAAACATAATCAATTGAATGATTTGTTGTTCCTTATCTAGAGGTCTTTCTTTCAAAATGGGGAAATTATCATTATACGTTCTGTACAATTCATACCCGAAATGAGCTGCACCCAATTTAGATCCAAATTTCTTTTTTTGGTTGATCGCACATTTCACACGTTTGGACACCACCTTACTTTCTTCATTGGCATCAATTAATAAACTCAAAATTTTCTTTTTGTCTGCAACATTGTCACTGGATAATTTATCTCTTGCAAAATGAAGCGTAATTTGTTTTTGTTCACAATCATATAAAAATTTCGTCGCCTCTGCGTAATTACGCGACAAACGCGATGGATCTGCCAGTACCAGATTCACAAATGAATACATGTTGGGAATATCAATGAATGTCAATTTCGATATATCATGTGCTCTACGTGTTTGTTTAATTGTTTTTAATATTTCTAAATTATTTTCACGACAATAATCAATACAGTCTTGTTCTTGCGTATCAAACCCATGTTGATTTTTTTCAAGTTCATTTTGTTGTTTCGAACTACAGCGCAAGTAAACAATTGCTCCATTCGTTTTTATCATTAATTGATTTATTGATTTTTCAATACTCATTTTTTTTTAAATATAATCTTATTTTTTGTAAATAATAATAAGCAATTTCGTTTTAAATACATTTTTTTTTACATATTTATGTTGCACAAGATGCGCGTGAAAATTAATGTGGAGTGATTTCTTTTTGCGTTCTTCTATTTCTTTTTGATTGACGATCTACTTTTTTAATTTTGTTGTGATGTCTTTTTGTTTTTCTTCCTCTTTGATCTCTCGTTTTCATTTTTTTTCTTTTCATTCTTTCGCCACCCTGTGTTGTAATTTTGAGCTTTTTCTCTAAATCATTGTATATTTGAATTGTTGCAGGGTTGTCAATGTCTAATAGAAGATCGCGACTATCATATTTTATATATTTTTTAGTTATGGTGTTTTGAACAATTTTATTTATCAATGAAGATAATGAACACAATTTTTCTTTTGCTGAATCATTTTCAGAATCTGTTTTTTCCAGAATTCGAATCACATTGTCAACCACTTTTATTACATCTTTAACCGACGATTCAACGGTTAAATTAACTTCGGAAATTTCCATATTTAATAATTCAATTAAACGTTTCAAATCATTATCATTTTCATCAAAAAAATCTTTGATTTTCATTTGACGAATTTCTTCATTATCGTTGACTTCCCCATATCCAAACCGGTTATAATAACTTTTGCCTGTTAATAAAATATTATAGACGGCTAAATTCTTGATATAACATTGATCATAAAGTTGTTTTTTACTATGATCAGTTCCAATGACAATATCATAATTTAATTCAGATGCAACTTTGTATAATAAATATAGCAATTCGGCTCCATTGATTTTACAAATATTCGGCAATACAAATCTTAAATGATGCAAATGGATTTTTCTTTCATTATGAATAATTAAAATATACAAACATTCACTAGATTCTTCATCAGATATGAATTTTTGTTTATAATAAATACTGAAAAATTGATTATTGCGTATATTCATATTTTCCTCTTCTATGACATATAATTTTTTATCAAAATATTTTTCTAATATTTTTTGTGTCAATTCATCTCTTGATTCAGGAGTTAAATTTCTTAATTTTTCTTCTGACATATCTTTTTTTTTTAACAAAAATGAGATTTATATATTTATTTACAATTATATATACGTTGTAAAATATAATATCAATAAGACATGATGAATAAAATCAAATTTAATTTAATAAATACATTATTTTTTTATAATAATTTTTGTTGAATATAATGATTTATATTATGTGTTATATTTACAAATAAGGGATTTTTTTCAAATTCCATTTTTTTCATCAGTAATTCAGACGATTCAGAATCATCTTTTTCTTCTTCTTCTTCTTCTTCAAAGGCGGGAGGCAGGCCTTCTTCTTCAACATCAATATATATGATGTTTTTCTTTTGTTCGACAACCGGTGTTGACATATTCTTGTCAATAAATTTCTCCAAAAAACTTAAATTAAGTTGTCTGCATTTTTCAACTAAAGAACAAATACTTGTTTTATCACATTCTCCATTTTCTTTTTCTTTTTCTTTTTCTTGTTCTTTTTCCAAAACAGTTTGTGTTGGTGGTGGTGGTGGTTGTGATATTTCTTCAATTTCTATTTGAATTTCATTTTCTTTTTCTTTTTCTTTTTCTGTATCTGACATAACATCATCAAATATATAATCATCCTCATTATCACTAATGAGTGTCCTTTTTATTTTTAAAATAGGATTACGACACAATGGACATTTACATGGTTCATTGGGTTCTTTCATAGAATGACCAATAAACATTTCATCAAAACAAGATTGGCCAATACAATGACCACATCCAAATTTAACACAATCTATTACAGAATGATCTTCTAAACAAATCGCACACGTTTCTGCCTGTAGGGATAAACATTGCATTAATGTTATTTCCTCATATTCAAATTCATGAAATGTCTGGAAATTACGCGCCCGCTTCCTTCCTCCTCTTCTCGCAGCATTATTTTGCTGAATTTGAACATGTCTATCCACAATTGGATCATTTGGATGTTCAGGGGTATAACGATTTATTGTTATGTTCACCCTATTCCTCAATGAATATCTTCCTCCTACTTGCATCCTCCAATAATTTTTTTTCGATTGTGTTTTTTCCCTTTTTTTTGGATGTGTGTGTTTTGTGTTTCAACAAAAAAAAATCGAATTTTTTATGAATCAAATTTTTTTTTCGAATTTTGCGCAAAAACACAAAAAAAATATTTAAAAAAAAAAGAACAAAAAAAAATTTCGAGAACTTTATGTCCCTTGAAGATTTTTTTTGGAGAAATCAAATAAAAAATATATACCTTTTTTAGGGTAAAAAAAAATTATTAATTTAAAAAGAAAAGAATTTATCAAAATCAAAATATTTTATTAAAAAAAAAACAAGAAATTTATAAAAATCAAAAGAGAAAGTCTGGAAAAGAAAAATGGTGGTTATTTTGAATATTGAAAACAACCCGGTTGAATTAATTGAATCGAATAAAATTATAAAACCAATTGATCATTTGATAAAAAAAGCTCTTCAATCAAATAATCAAATTGATAATACCCTACATGTAATCACAGTCATTTCCAATGTTTGCGAATTCAAACGTAGATGGCAATTAATGAACGAATTCATTGAACGTATGAATAATGAGGAGAATAATGACAATATCATTCTTTATGTGGTGGAATTGGCTTATGGCGACGAACAAACCTTCCATGTGACAGATCCGGAAAATCCGCACCATTTGCAAATTCGAACCCCTCACGCCATTTGGCATAAAGAAAATTTGATCAATATCGGCGTCCAAAAATTGTTACCTCCCGATTGGAAAGCCATGGCATGGATTGACGGCGACATCGAATTCGAAAATGTCCATTGGGCGTGCGACACCCTCAAAGTCCTCAATGTTTGCGATATTGTTCAATTATTCACCATTTGTTTTGACCTCGATGAAAACAATCTCCCTATGAGCATTTGGCAATCGTTCGGATACAAATACGCACACGGAGAACGATTCAAACATAATCGCGGCATTAATTATTGGCACAGTGGTTATGCGTGGGCATGTCGTCGCGAATTTTATGATGCAATGGGTGGCCTGTACGAGCATGGTATATTGGGATCTGGCGACTATGTTATGACGCAAGGTTATGTCGGCAACAATGTGGGAATCAAGGAATTGGAAGGATTCCGCGAACACATCATTCAATATAACAAACGGCTTGACACACTCGGTCATGAAGTTCGCATCGGTTACATCCCAACACTCATCAAACATTATTTCCACGGATCCAAAATCAATCGCAAATATATCGAACGTAACCAAATATTAATTAAACATGGATTCAACCCTGATATCCATTTAATGAAAGATGATGCCTGTACAGGATTACTTGTGCCTAGTCCTATGATGTCTACCGAATTCCTCATGGACATTTTCAAATATTTTGCCGAACGCAATGAAGACGAATGTTTTTCAAATCCCTAAATCAATCATCATGTCCCCAATCATTTATACATTTATTTATATTTCGTGGATGAAATCTATTTTCCATCAAATCCTGTGCCAATCCATTTTTCATATAATAATGAATCGACTGCATTCGAACATATTCAACCCGTTGATATATTAATGGATTTTTCAAATAAGCATCAATCATTTCAAAATATTCGGGCAAATATCTTTTTCTTTCTCTTTCTCTTTCTCTTTCTGTTTTTCTTTTTCTTTTTCTTTCTTCTTTTCCAGATGTCATGAAATAAAAAAAAACACCTTCGTCTGTAATTGTATCATAACGAAAAGAAAAAGCACAAGAGATATCTTCTTCATTATCATTATCAAATAGATTGATCATTTCCATTGCTTCTTCATGTAGACACCACATACTATATTTCAAATAAATGGTCACAATCGCCATCGCATATTTGATTTCATCACGTTCATATAAAAAAAACCGAATATATTCCATCATCACATGAAAAGATTGCATTTTGTTTTCAAGATTAACCACCTTTTCAATCAAATATGTCGTGAAATTGAAAAATTGACATTCCAATTCATAATTATTATTATCATCAGCATCTGGCGGTATATTAATCGCATATAATCGATCAATACATAAAAAATAATATTGAAATTCGTTTTCGTCATAAATCAAATTTGGATTATGCAACAATTCTAAAAAGAGATAATCGTCCCTAACCCCTTGCGATTTACGATAATTCATACAATATTTTTTCGCTATTTTTTCCCACCGTTTTGATGAATCCCGGTTGGAAAGAATAAAAAAATTCAATAATTGAAATATATTCGAATTATGTGTATCAAATGCATAATCGTTATTTTGAACGGTTATCATATATTCATCCGTGATTCGATGAATAAACGGCAATGGATAATGTATATATTCCTGAATAATTTTACTTGTTATCCCACGAATTCGACCATTTTCAATTTCAATCTGTAGACAACTCCATTGATGACGATGATATGGATTTGATATATCAAACATCCCATATTGATTGCAATATATATAATGATATATATCATCAAAAGGTATAAAATAACTAAAAGATGGCGAACTCAACATTTCATAAGACCAATCGAATTCCGGATGTTCCGCCATTTTTTTCATTGTTATATTTGGATTCATAATTCTAGGTTTTATCGCTTGATCATATTGTACCTTTTTCAATAATCTATTATTATACATTTCAAGAAACACCTTATCAAACCAAAAATCTTTCCATTCTATATTCACCTTTTCCCACAACCAATTATTTTTTAAATTTTGATTAGAATTTGAATTTGAATTTGAATTTGGATATGAAAAATCCGTCATTTTTTCACCCCTTTTTTTTCCTCCTACTTGATATAAGCCTGTAGGGAATTGCCACAGTTTATTTGTTTTCCTTTTTTCAAAAAAAATTGGTTTAAGAAAAAAAGAAGGAAAAAAAACAAGCGAAAAAAAATAACAACAATATAAAAAAAAAACCCAAATAAAAAAAAAACATAAAAAAACGAACAAACTATTATGATTGAATCTGATGAACAAGAATCCGAATCCAGCGGATCCGGATCCGGATCCGGATCTTCATCTACATCTAATTTTTGTATATTTAAAATGGATTCTGATTCATATTATACATCTGATTTCAGTTTATCCGACGACGAAGAAGAAGAAGAAGGAGAAGGAGATTTGGGGTTGGAATTGAATTCGGAATCAGAACCTGATTCGAATCCGGAAGGAGGAATGATTATACCTAGTGCAGAACAATCCAATGTCATTGTTGGATATAATAATGGATACAATATGATTATTCCCTCTGTCGCCGGTGCAGGTAAAAGCACAGTCGTCCTTATGATGGCCCGTAGTGACCCCAATAAATTCATCATCCAACTCACATATAACGCCCAATTAAAAGCTGAAATACGTGAAAAAGTAAAACATTGTAACCTCCAAAATGTCGAACCACATACGTATCATAGTCTCGCGACCAAATATTACGACCCCTTAGCGCATGACGACGTCACACTCAATCGTATTGTTAAATCCAATACCCCGCGTCGTTGCCCACTTGAACATAATCACCTACATGCAATTATCATCGATGAAAGTCAAGACGCGACACCCCTTTATTACGCATTTGTTTATAAATTCCTCGTCGATTGTCGCGAATATATTGACGAAAAAGAAGGTGTACAAATCATCGTTTTAGGTGACGAAAAACAATCCATTTACGGGTTTAAAGGGGCCGATTCGCGATTTCTCACGATGGCGGAATCCGTGTGGGGACACCATCCGTGTATTGCCTGTAGAGGGATCTTTTATGAATATCAACTCACCACATCCTATCGCGTGACGGAAAATATTGCCTGGTTTATCAATGACGTCATGATGGGCAAACCATTCATGCAATCGTCCAAAGAAGGCCCCCGTATCATTTATATCCGCGACACCCATTATAACGCCAAAAATTATGTATATTTTCAAATCAAAAAAATGATTCAATCGGGGGATATTATGCCCGAAGATGTGTTTGTTTTGGGCAACACGTTACGTCAAGAATACAGTTTCATCCGACAACTCGAAAACATGTTTGTCGAAGATGCTGGATTCCCTTGTTTCATGCCTGGTATGGACACCGCCGATCTCAACCAAGCGGTGATTCGCGGCAAAATCGTGTTTTCCAGTTTTCACCAATCCAAAGGTCGCGAAAAACAAGTTGTGATCGTTACAGGCTTTGACAATAATCATTTCAAATATTTTGACCGCGATAATCCCAATCCGAAAGAGTGTCCAAATATCATGTATGTGGCCGTCTCACGCGCCAAAAAAATGGTGATTTTGGTCGAAAATTCGGAAGATACCCGGCCATTACCCTTTTTAAAAATTGAACATAAACAATTGCAAACCACCCACCACGAACAAGTTGATTTCCGCGGCAAACCTTTTATCAACATTTACGAAAATGTGGAAGATTTGGACAATATTCAAATCCAATTATTGACGCCGCCACCACCAACACAGCAACAAATCACCAGTTCAAAATTTACCAACAATGTCACTGATATGTATCGGTTTTTAAACGAAGATTTTGTCCAACAAATTTCCGATTGGATCGAACATGAAAACATTTTTTCAACGACAACCATGACTACAAATTCCCCGGTTGATATCCCTTCCACCGTCAAAACATCTTCTGACCATGAAGAAGAAATTTCCGATCTTAACGGCAAAATCATCCCCCTCCTTTATGAATTCAAATACACCCAAAAATGCACCATCAAATCCAACATTGATCACTTTTTCCGCGACCCCCATAACGCCCGTAGACACAAATTCTTATTAAATGCCGCAAAAGAAATCGTTTATCCTTGCAATACCGTTGGAGATTTCCTCTACATGCTCAATGTCTACCAAGCCATCCAAGACGGTCTCTATTTCCGGGTCAAACAAATAGGGAAATCTGATTACAATTGGCTCACTCAAACCATGATCGACCAATGCCACCTCCATTTAGATGCCGCTTTATTGGACTCAACGAATGATTCAACGGATTCATCATTCGAAGAAGGACAGGAAGAGGAAGAGGAAGAGGAAACACAAGATTCGACATGCCTGTCTGTCTTTGAAAAAGATATGGGGATTAAAAAATTTGAACATACGATATTATCGAGTGGGGATTCGGACGATATTTATTATTTTATGGATCGTTTTATAAAAGATAAAATTCCGGAAATTAAAAAACCGATTCGGATGTCGGGACGGGTTGATTTATTTGATGTAACGAATAATATCGTCTGGGAATTCAAATGTGTGAAAGAAATAACATTGGATCATTTATTGCAATTAATCATGTATGCATGGATTTGGAAATATACAATCCCTCGCCATTTACTTGGAAATTGTAATTATACGGATCCGTTGCCTGTAGAAGAAATGCCCACATTTCGCATATTAAATATCCGTACAGGCGAAATCAAACAATTAAATTTGCAAAGTCCATTTATCGACGATATTGTCGTTTTAATCATCAAAAACAAATATGTCAAATTGCCCGAAAAAACAGACGACGAATTCATTAACCTTTGTTACAACCTCACCCTTCCTTTTCGATCGATCGATCGATCCAAAATAAGCCTGTAGAGGAATTTGAATTAGATAAAAGGATAACGATAAGGATAAAAAAAAAGATCATGAAAAAAAAAATCAACTTAAATGATCTTCTTTTTTTCATGAGAAGAGAAGAGAAGATATCAAAAGAAGAAATTAAAATAAGAGAAATTGAAAAAAGAGAATGGAAATGGAAATGAAAATGACATCTGAAATACCTAAACAAATTTACATTCCGTTTGTAAATGAATTAAATCCAAAAGAGAAAATCCAACGTGTTTTTGGGGATATTTTACATGCATCCATTGACCGAATTGATTGTGAACAACGTAAACATAATAATCGTTCTCGTAGCGAATATTACATTTGTTTTGTTTATATCAAGGAATGGTACAACGACGACGAAGGTATTGCAAGTAGGGAAAATGTGGCTGAACAATTTTCATCCAAGGGCAAAGCCAAATTGATATTACCCCCTACAGGCGAATTTGCAGATAAATATTGGACATTGTTACCCAATAAAACTCCACGTTCATTAGATGAATTAAATGACGAAAAATTGGACCAACAACGTATTGAAGAATATTTTGCAAAAGAAAATGCTGATTTTGACCAACAAAAACAATCGGTTCCTTTATTATTAAATATAGTATTTGACCAATATTTACGATTGAAATTCCGAATTGACCCACCTCCTATTAAAAAGGATTTTATCAATCAATTACACAATGAATTATTTGCCAATAAGAAAATACCCGCAATTGACCTATTTAATTATGTTTGTGATTTTTTAATTATAGAATCAAATAAATTATTCCACATAACCATGAATTCTTTACCAACCGTTGGCGATGTTGTTCCTT
>JACCEC013218079.1_pt1 | contig 22484 bp, 16 predicted proteins | sample 7450121 | NCBI WGS metagenome assembly JACCEC01 (sample SAMN15323455, study PRJNA562643) | freshwater metagenome | isolation source: river surface water | place: USA:Blue River Watershed | collected 2017-08-18 | reverse complement strand
GCAGGTCCTTGCCCGCTGGGGAATTCCCGGCAGTGGAATTGTGCTCACGCGGCGCCGCGGCGGGCCGATCGCGCGCGGTGGCATTTCGCTTTTCGACGATTGCGCGCGCAAACGTGGACCGGCACGGACAACGGCAAGTTCTCGCATGCGGCGAACTGGTCGGGTGGCCTGCCGGTCAACGACGGATCCGCAGCGCTGCAGCTGCCTGCCATTCCACGCGCGAACTACACGATCACGGTCTCCGCGTTCCTCCCGCCCCGTCAAACGGGCGCGGGCGCTTTGGCACCCTGACGCGGCCGGCTTAACGCTCGCGCCGGCGGAAATCCAGCTCCAGCACCCGCCCGCCCTTCTCGATCCTGACCACGGACGCGGGCCACGCGCCCGTGATGAACGGCGAGCGGTAGGTAAACGGCGGCGCCAGCTCGATCGGGCGCCCATCCACCGCGCCCACCTGTTCGCCGCGCAATGGCAGGGTGAGGCGCCGACCATCCCGAGCGCGGACATAGTGCAGTATGTCGCCCTCGCGCGTGAGCTTTGCCGCGTGCACCGAGGCGCGGAACGCCTCGAACGAACCGTGCTCGGCCGCGCTCCCGATCTCGAGGATCACGGGCGAGAACTCGTCCTCCAGCCGCAGCCAGTGCTCGTCGAGCCGCCGCCAGCCGCCGAACGCGACGCGGGCCGCGACAAACGCGCTCTCCGTGCGGCCGAAGACGATACCCTGTTCGTCCGTCGGATTCAGCAGCGCGGGAAAATAGATCTTCGTCCCGAGATGATTGCGGCTGTGCCGGAGCTTGCGCCAGATCAGGGTCTGTTTGTCCTGCAGCGCGCCGTGCTCGTTTGCGCCGCGGGCATTCCCGTAGCGATCCGCCTGGTCGACGTCGCACTGGGCAAAGACGCGCGCGTCGGGATGACCGCGGAGGATCACGCCGGACCAGCGGTTCGATGCGCTGATCGCCGTCCAGCGCTCCGCGGGCAGGTCCTCGAGCATGCTGCTGCCGACCACGTAATCCGGCGTCACATACGTATAGCGCAGGATTCCGCCGTGCTCGCGATCGATCCAATGGAAGTGCTGGTGGAGCGCGCGCTTCGTCTCCGGCTGGGGCGCAAACGTGTAGTGGGGGATCGCGAGTCCCGGGCGGCGCGACTCGTAGACAAAGCTGCCCCGGCCCGCCACATCGGTCGCGAGGTCGACGATCACCTCCGGCAGGCGGTAGTCGCTCGTGAGCAGCGGCAGGTAGGCGTTCAGGTGCGGAGTCGTCGCCTGACCGACGCCGAAGTAATACCAGCTCAACAACGCGTTGGCGCCGGCGTGACCGTTCCAGTCGTCGCCGCGCCCGCGCCCCTCACGGGCCTTGCTGCCACCGCGCACGCCGTCGAGCAGCTCGTGCGCGGCATCCGCCCACCAGAGGTGGAGCAGGTTCTCGGCGAGGCGCCGCAGCTCGGGATCGGTCGTGAAGTCGCGGTAGTTATACCAGTTCTGCAGGGTGACCGCCGAATAGCTGGCCGAGGCGATCTCCACCAGCAGACCGCGCTGGCCGCGCTCGCTCAGCCACCACTTCGCGAACTCCGTCTCGGCCGCGTGCCGCTCGGCGGGCCGGAAACCGTCGGCGAATTCACGTTCCCGATACACCGGCGACGCCGCCAGGATGGCGGTGGCGCCCCACGTCAGCCCGTGGTGCATCGCGGCGTGGTTCTCGCTCGCCCACGATTCCCAGGCGCGCCGCGGGTCGGCGTCGTCGATGCGCGTCTCGCGCTCGACCCACCGCCAGAGCAGGTCCTCCATCGCGGTCTGCGCGGCGGGCGCGAGCCGCCCCGGCGCGACGCTCCCTTTGGGCCCGAAAAGGAAATGGATCCGCAGGAGCGGCGACACGCTCCAGTGCAGCCCCGAGGGGCCGCCGGTGTAGCGCGCGGTGTCCTGCGCCAGCGTTTCGCACGTCGTCACCAGAAGCGCGTTCGCGGCCTCGATGTCCTGCCCCCGGTGCAGCTGGAGAAAAGCCACCTGCAGCCGCGGGATCGCCCAGCGCCGCCAGTCCGGCTGCTGGCTGGTCCGGCTCTGCCAGGTTTGCTTCGGCAGCGATGGCAGTTTCTTCGCCAGCTCGAGGCCGCGCGCGAATGCCTGCGCGCGGCGCTCCTCGAACCCCGCCACCGCGCCCTCCGCCGCGGAGAGCACGCAGACCGCGGCGAGCATCAATCCTGGGATCACCGATTTCATAAATCAGCCGGCGGGCGACCGCCGCCGCGCGCGGCTGCCGTGCGCCGCGACGCCGCGGGAACACCGGTGCGCTCGGACGGCTCAAAACCGCGCACGCACCGAGGCGCGGAACGAGAGCGGCGGCCCGGCGCGGTTGCCGTTGAAGCCGCTGGGACGAAGCCAGTAGTATTCATCGAGGACGTTGTTGACGGCGACGTTGAAGGTGTAGTTCCGCCACGCGTAGTCGACCTGCGCGTTCACCACCGTATACGGCGGAAACTCCAGCGTCGTATTGGAGGGCCCGTGAGTCGTCCCCACGCGGCGGACGCCAACGCCGAGGCCCACTTTGTTCAGCCAGCCCGACCGGACCCGGTATTTCACGAACACCGACCCACTGTGCCGCGGCGCATTCGGCAGCTGCGTTCCTATGAGGGCACGATTTCGCGTCTCGGTGTTGCGCGCGTCGATGTAGCTGTAGCCGCCGAACATCGTCAGGCCGGGGAGTGGATCGACGTTGAACGAAAACGACGCCCCGTTCGATTCCTGCGCGCCCGACTGGAGCACGAAGCCGGGGTTCGCGCCGTCCCCTTCCACGATGTTCTCGTTCGTCACCTGAAACACATCGAGGTCGAAGAAAACGCGCCCGTCGAGGAACTGCGCCTTGGCGCCGACCTCGTAGAGCAGGCCCGTCACCGGTTCGAGGCGCTTGTCGGTGCCGAAGATCGGCCGGCCCGACGTATCGGGCCGGAATGCTTCGCCGTAGGCGGCGTAGACCGTCGTGTTCCGCCATGGATGATACAGCAGCGCGAGGCGCGGCGTAACGACATCGGGCGGCCGGAAGGTCAGCGGCGTGCGCTGCGCGAGGCTCGTGCTCACCTGTTCCAGCGCGTCGAAGCGCAGCCCCGTGACGATCTGCACGCGGCGGTCGAACAGCGCCGCCTGATTCTGCCAGAACGCGCCGTAGGAATAGGAATCCGCCGTGTTGGCCACCGTCACATTCGGGGCGCCGACCGTCGTCGGCAGGTAGACGGGCCGGTCGACGTTGATCGCCGGCGTGACGGCGCGGATGTAGTTCTTCAGATCCTGCGAGTCCCGTCGGAAGTCGATCCCGAGCAGCGAACGATGCGTGATCGGCCCCGTTTTGAATTCACCCAGGGCATCCACCTGCACCACGTCGTTCCAGCTGTAGATCACCTGCTGGCCGAACTGCCGGCCCACGGTGCGCGTGTTCACGTTGACCCGGCCCGTGACCTGTCCGGTGGGCTTGTCCGCGAAGATGTCCGAGTGCACGTAGCCCAGCCGGGCCGACCAGTTGGGGTTGAAGCGGTGCTCCGCCAGCATGCGCCAGGCGCGCTTGTAGATGTCGTATTGCCGCTCGGGGGCGCCGAGGAAGCGTTCGCGCGGCAGGGTCGGCAGGGGTTCGTTGCCGATGATCGGGAGTCCCGGGTCGCCGACTTCGCGCGAGTGCAGATATTCGAAGGACGCCGTGACACGGGTGCCCGGTGCCAGCACGTAGGTGAGGGCCGGATACACCGTCCAGCGGTCGGAGTTCACATGGTCCCGGAAGCTATCGCTGCCCTCGGCCGCGCCCACCAGCCGGTAGAGCAGCGTTCCGCTCCGATTCAGCGGTCCGGTGAAGTCGACCTGGCTGCGCAGGAAACCGAAGCTGCCCGCGGTGGCGGCGAACTGATACGCCGCCCTGGCCTTCGGTTTCTTGGTGATGCTGTTCATGACGCCGGCGGGCGAGGAGCTGCCGTAGAGCGAGGAGGAGGCGCCCTTCAGCACCTCGACGCGTTCCACGATGGCGCTGTCCGGCCGCACGTTCGTGTTCTTGTCCGGCATCCCGTCGAGCAGGGAGCCGATCATCGCCATCCCGCGCACATTGATCTCGTTGTCGCCAGCGGTGCCCTGCGTCCCGAACGAGACGCCGGGCACATACGCCATCGCTTCCTGCAGGTCGGTAATCTCCAGGTCCTTCAGGAAATCCTCGGTGAGGACGAAGATCGATTGCGGCGTCTCGAGGATGGGCGCCGCGATCCGGTTCGCGGAGATGGCGTTGTTGACGCGATACGCGGTGTCGCGGGGGGCCGAGACCTCGAAGGGCGAGAGGGCGACGGTCTCGCCGGCGGCGGGGTTGGCGCGGGGCGCGGGAGTCGGCTGCGGGCGGGCGGGCGTCGCGCCGAGCCCGGCGAGGAGGGCGGCGCCCGCGAGCAGGGCGGAACGGATCGTCTGCATGGGGTGGGGTAAAGACGGGCGACAACTGGCGGCAAAACGGCGGCGAGGGCAACGCACAGGATCGCTCGCAGATTTGACGAAATCGCTCAGTCGACCGCCGGCCTTACCCGCTTGTCTCGTCGCTGGCCGGCGCGCACAAACGACCGTCCCCATGCTCCGGTATTTCGCTTTCTCGGTCCGCGATTTCACCCGCGCTCCCGACCACTCCGACTACCGCTTGAACTGGGAGATCTGGATCTCATTCCGCGGGCGAGTGCGGCCGCGGTTTCACGACGAGCCGAATCGACCGGTGGCGCCGGCCAATTTCTGGGTGATGCCGCCGCGCCTCCGGTTCCAGTGGCACGCCGACACGCCGAAGGTCGAGCGCTGCGTCCTGAACTTCGCGCAGGTGCCCGCGCCGCTCGACCAGATGGCGCGCCGCCGCGGCTTCTTCAGCCGCACGCTCGACCGCGCCGAGCTTGCCGAGGCGCGTGCCATCGCCACCCAGCTCGCGGGTGCCGTGCGCCAGCGCACGACGCTCAGCCCGCTGCTCTTCGAGCGTGCCCTCCTTGACCTTACCCTGCTCGCCTGCCGCTCCGAGCCCGTCAAGCCGCTGTCCACGCGCGAGACGCAGGTTGCTGACCGCGTCGAGCACGCCCTGGCGTGGTATAAGGAGCACCTGCGTGACGACCCCAAGCTCAGCCAGATCGCGGCTGAGCTCCACGTGTCGGTCAGCCATCTCCGCCGTCTGTTTCGGCTGCAATTCGGCAAGAGCCCCAAGGCGGTGCTGAACCGCGTGCGGCTGGAAGTCGCGACCGCCCTGATGACGAACAGTGCCGAGCCCCTGAAGACGATCGCCGCGCAAGCGGGTTTTCAGAGCCTGGCGGACTTCGCCCGCGTCTTCAAACGCCACTTCGGTCACCCGCCGAATCACTGGCGCCGCAACACCAACCAGCCGCTGGCCGCGCCCGCGAAGAAGGTGGACGGTTGGGAGACCAAACCCGGAAAAAAAGTGCCCGCCGTGTTACCCCTAACACGGCGGGCTTTGCTTTCTTAGTTACCCCAAACCTCCGCTAAGCGGAGGAATGCTCAGGACAATGGAACTGACGGGGCGGATGACAACTCCGCAGAAGGCATGGAGCCATCACAGTAGCGCGAACGGGGCAGGCCATAAGTGTGCGCTATCCCTTGGCGAACATTACGCATCGCTCCTCGACGGCCACGCGATGGGCCAACTCGCGTGGCTGCAGCATCCTCGGCGGTTATGGGCTGCTTCGTTCTGCCCGCGGGCGAGAGGTCGCGCGTAAAGGCCGCAGAAGTTCCCGGCGCGGCGGTCGGGTCTCCGTCCGGCCATTCTCCCGGCTTGAAGGAAGGCATCGGCGCCGTGTTGCTTGGCGTCCGATGAGCAATCCCGCCTGTCCGGCCTGCACCCTTGAAGATGTTTTGAGTCATGCCGCGCACTGGGAGTGTGCGACCTGCGGGCACGAATGGCCGAAGGACGTTGCGGCCGCGGTCGAGGCGGTGCGCGTGGTGAAGGATGCCCACGGCAATGTGCTGGTGGAGGGCGACACGGTGACCTTGATCAAGGACCTGAAGCTGCGGGGTGGCTCGGGTGTCATCAAAGGCGGCACCAAGGTGCGGAATATCCGCCTCGTGGAGGGCGATCATGAGATCGACTGCAAAGTCGAGGGCGTGCCCATGGCGTTGAAGGCATGCTTCGTGAAAAAGGGCTGAGGCGCGCGACGGGACGAAACACGATGGCGCCGTGGAGCGGGAGTTTGCGGTGGCGGAGTTGGTTGCCCTTGGCCGCCGCGCTGGCGGCGCTTGGTGTGGTGGGCGCCGGTGTCGCGGGTGAACCGGAGCGGCCGTGGCTGAAATTCGAAATCACCGCCGCGTCGCAGCCGGATCCGGAGTGGCAGCGCAGCGTCGAGGCGATCGATGCCGCGCTGCGGGCGAAATGGAAATTGCCCGCCGAGGCGCGCGCGGTGGGCGTGCTCGATCTGCGGACAAGCCGGCTCGCCTGGCTGCGGCCGGATGCGACCACGTATGCGGCGAGCATCCCCAAAATCGGCATTCTCCTCGCGTGGGCCGAGGCGCATCCGGAGCGTTTGCGGCGGCTGGACCCGGCGACGCGCCGCGAACTCGGCGAAATGATCAAGCGCTCCAGCAACGAGCTCGCGACGAAGTTTTCGCGGGAGCTGGGGATGGCGCGGGTGCAGGCGGTGTTGAACGCGCATGGGTTCTACGACGCGGCGCGCGGCGGCGGGATCTGGTTTGGCAAACACTACGGAAAGGACAGCGAGCGCGTGCGCGATCCGGTCGGCGACCACTCGCACGCGGCGAATGTGCGGCAGTTGCTGCGTTTCTATCTCCTGTTGGAGCAGGGCCGCCTGCTTTCCGCGGAGGCTTCGGCGGCGATGCGCGACCTCTTCGCGGCGCCGGAGCTGCCGCATATCGAGGACCGCTTCGTGAAAGGACTCGCGGGCCGGGGGCTCGAAATCCGCCGGAAGTCGGGCTGGTGGGAGAAATGGTCGCACGACTCGGCCGCTGTGAGCGGCGCGGGCCGCCATTACCTCCTCGTCGCGCTCACGGAGCACCCCGGTGGGACGGAGTATCTCGAGGAGTTTGCCGCCCGGATCGACGATGCGTTGGGCGGGGCGGCGGTGGCGCGGTGAATCGGCGCCGCGCCGCGCCGGCTACTTCTTCATCGCCGGATTGGGCGGCGGGACGAAGCGGCGGACGGTGGGCACGTAGCTGGCCATGCGCCCGCTGGCGGGGACGGGCGTGAACACGTGGACGCGCCAATTGAGGATGTCGGCGACGAAGAGTTTGCGGTCCGGACCGAGGGCAAGGAAATGCGCCCACGCAAACTGGCCGGGCAGCCGGCCGGGCTCGCCGATGGCGCCGAGGATTTTGCCATTCGGGTCGATTTCGATGACGCGGTTGTAGCCGCCGTCGGCCATCCAGACGTGCTGGTCGGCGGTGATCGCGAGTCCGTAGGGGTAGCCGATGCCCGGCCACTCGCGGAGGAAGTTACCGTCGGCATCGAAGATCTGGATACGCATGTTTTCCCGATCCCCGACATAGACGCGGCCGGCGCGGTCGACGGCGACGGAGTGGGGCAGGATGAATTCGCCGGGCCCGGTGCCGCGTTTGCCCCAGGCCTTCAGGAAGCGCCCGGTGCGGTCGAACTTCACGACGCGCGAATTGCCGTAGCCGTCGCTGACGTAGATCTCGCCGTCGCGGCCCCACGCAACGTCGGTGGGGCGGTTGAAGAGCCAGTCGTTCTCGCCGGACATGTCGCGCCGGCCGAGCACGAGGAGGACGCGGCCCTCGCGGCTGAGTTTCAGGACGGTGTGATTGCCGTCGTCGATGGTCCAAAGGTTGTCCTCGGCGTCGATGCGCAGGCCGTGGGCGTGGTCGAAGAGCCCTTCGCCGAGGCTGCGCACGAAGCGCCCGCGTGGGTCGAACTCGAACAGCGCGCGGCGGGCGCGGTGGAAAACAAAGATGTGGCCGCGGGAGTCGAGCGCGACGCCGGCGGCCTCGCCGAGGTGGAGATCGGCCGGGAGCTGGAAGAAGTCCGGCACGAGGCGGTAGCCGAGCTCCGGCACGGGGCGCTGGGCGGCGGTGGGCTGTTCCTGGCCCGGGAGAATCGCCGCGGTGGCGAGGAGGAGGCCGAGCAAGGTGGCGCGGGCCGATGCGCCGACGCGGGGCGACCGCGGAGTGCGGAACGTGGGGCTGGACATCGCGCCGGAGCGTGCGGCGCACGCGGCGGGTGTCAACGGACGCATCAGAACGGCAGGTAGCAGACCGTGTTGGAAAGCAGGATCATGATGAAGACGAGGCAGGTCGTCATGGGCCCGAGATAGATCCGGCCGGTCATGCGGAAGAAGAAGCGGTTGAAGAACGGCAGCACGAACATCATCGGGATGACGGCGAAGAGGAGGTTAACGTAGAGCCAGTTGTCCGTCCAATACACGGTGCCGGTCCGGGCAAACGTGGCGTATTGGACGAGAATGATGAAGAAGAGGCCGAGCGAGTTGCCCAGGCCGGCGAGGAGCAGGTTCCGCCACTCCGGGACGCCGGCGAAGCGCATCGCGGCGTTCACGCGCAGGGAGTTCGACAGGAAGAAGACGAAGAAGAACGGCGCATACATCGGCACCAGCACGAGCAGCTCCGATTGGAACACCCGCACGCCCATGAACAGGAAACGGTAGTCGACGTGGAACAGCGCGTAGACGACGAAGAGCAGGAGGTAGAACGAACCGAAGAGCGTCAGCGCGAGCACGGCGGTGCGCCAGAGTTCGCGGGCGCCGGTGGCGGCGACGGATCCGCCGGGCGAGGCGGTCGAAGTGTGGCCGTTGAGCCGGCGGCCGAGGAAGAACAGGGCGAAGCCCACGAGTCCGTTGCCGAACGCCCAGAGGACGACGGCGTTGTTCATCCGCTGCGGGAAAAACCAGGTGGCCTCGCGGCCCGCGGCCTCGGCAAAGAGTTTCTGCGAGAGCATGGCCAGGGGGATGTAGGTGAAACACGCGATGAGCGCGCCGGTGAGGAACAGGGTCCAGAAGATGACGCGCCCGCGGCCCTGCGGTGCCGGCGGCGGCTCGGGCACGGGATGCACGAGCGGATGGAAATATCCGACGTGCGCGAGCAGGAGCCGGCCGAGGGGAACGAGGCTGGCGAGCGCGGCCACGAGGGCGGAGAGCGAGAGGATTTCCTTCCAATACCAGACCTGATCGGCGGCCGGCAGCGTCGCTTCGAGGCCGAAGACTTTCTGGAAGAAGGCGATCTGGTGGGCGACATCCGCCGGGCTGTAGGGTTGGAACGGGTGGAGCATCGGCTCGTTGTGCACGACGCGCAGGGTCCGGGTGTCGAGCGCACCGTAGTAGCGGCCGGGTTCGATGGCGGTGAGGCGCTCGGTGCGGCCGAGGCCGGAGTTGACGAAGCGCAGCGCCTCGGGCGCATGGCGCATGTCGCCGTGCTTGAGTTCATTCCGGTAGGCGCCCTCGTCGTGCAGCGCGTAGCTCATGCCGAGGTTGGAGCGCACGTTGCGCAGCACGCGGTCGGTGTTGGTGAGCACGTAGCCGGAAACGAAAGCGGAGTGGACCTTGCTGGGCGCGCCGCTCTTCGCGGCCTCGGCGCCGAAGAAGGAGGCGGCCTGGAGCGCGGCGTTGCCGCCGGCGGAGTGCCCGGTGACCGCGATGCGGGTCTTGTCGACGTAGTTGAGGATGCCGGTCGTGAAGGCGTATTCGACGAGCGCAAAGGCACCGTAGCCCTCGGTGGTGGCCGCGCGCTGGCTGAGCGACGAGCTCGACGAGCCCTGCGCGTAGGGGTCGATGACGATCGCGACGAGGCCGCGGCGCGCCAGCTCGATGGCGACGTTGAGGTGGGTTTCCTTGGAGCGTTGGAAACCGGGCACGACGATCACGAGCGGCGCGGGATTCTCCGCGGTGGCGGTGCGCGGCCGGTAGAGATCGGCGGCGAGCCACTGGCCGTTTTGGGTGGGGAAGGTGAGGCCGGTGACCTGCACGCGGCCGCCATCGTTCTGCACGCGCGAAGCGAGGAAGCTCGCGAGGAGCACCGTGCCGATGCAGAAGGCGAGCAGACGCCGGGCGAAGGAGAGGCGGGAGTCCGCGGCGGGAGAGGCGGGAGTGGACATGGAGATGGAAACCGACGTTGGGCGGGTCCCGGTCCGGCACAATGCGGTTTACGGAGCGCCGTCGTGGCGGGTGAGGAGGCTGGGAAACGAAAACGCCGCCGCTCGCGCGAGGCGAACGGCGGCGGGAAAAAACCGGACGCGGCGACGGGTTACTTGCCGACTCGGGCGAGGTTGGCCTGGGCGACGCGCGTGAGGTGGTCGGAGAGCTTCGCGGCGGCGACGGCGTCGAGCAGGTTCCTCGCCTGGCCGGCGTTCTTCTCCTTTGCGAGAAGTTCGGCGGCCATGAGGGCGGCGTGCGCGGCGGGGAGCTTCAGGTCGGCGGGGCCGTTCTTGAGGATGGCGACGAGCATTTTTGCGGCGTCGACCGAGGCGATCAGGCCGAGGGCCGCGACTGCGTCGGGGGCGACGCCGCGCGCGGTGTCCTTGGTGAGTTTGCCGATCAGGTCGACGGCCGCCTTGTCGCGGCGGACGCCGAGCGAATTGATCACCCCGGCGAGGTGGCGGCCCTGCAGCGTGCCGAGCGCCGCGCGCAACGCGGCCCCGGCGGACGGATCGCTGATGGACTCGAGTCCGCTGCGGGCGTAGTCGGAGAGGTATTCCTCCCCGAGCAGCGCGGCGAGTGCGGGCACGGCCTTGGGGCTGTTGTAGATCGCGAGTTCCTGGCAGGCACGGGCGCGCTCGCGGAGGTCCTTCGAGGACGAGAGGACGGCGAGGGCGGCGGCTTCGGGGGACTCGGCGGCGGCGAGCGGGCCGGCGAGGCCCGCGACGAGCGCGGAGACGAGCAGGGAGCGGAAGGTGTTCATGGTCGTTGGCGGGGGGCTCAGGCGTGCCACGGGGTGCGGCGCGAGCGGCTGCACTGGCGGTTGGCCTCGGCGTCGTTGATGAACGTCTCGGTGGCGGGATCGAAGCGGACCTTGCGCTTGAGGCGCCAGCCGATGGAGGCGGCGTGCGAGATGATGTGGCCGCGGCGGGTGATGTCGGCGTTGCAGGCGGGCTTGGCGCGGGACTTCACGCAGTCGAGGAACTCGCGCACGTGTTTCGTCGGATCCGTGCCGGCCATCTCGGCGGGCGCGCCCTGCTCCAGTAGTTTGGGATTGGATACGGCGATCTTGCCGGTGTCGGCGGCCTCGACCCAGCCCTCGTCGCCCTCGAAGCGGACCGGGCAGGTGCCGGGGACGACCCAGTTGCCCTCACCCTTGAAGCCGGAGAGGCGCATGACGAGTTTGATGCCGTTGGCGTATTTGCCGTAGATCGTCTGGCCGTCGGGATCGTAGTCGTATTCGACCGGGACGGTGTCGTCGGTGTTGGCGGCCCACTGGCAGAGGTCGATGGTGTGGGCACCCCATTCGGGGAGCGCGGCGCCGCCGTGGAAGTCGTAGTAGTTCCGCCAGCGGCCGTTGATGTAGTCCTTGTTGAAGGGGCGCCAGGGTGAGGGGCCGAGCCAGCGATCCCAGTCGACGACGTCGCGGGCGGGCTCGGGTTCGCCGGGGAGCCAGTGGTGGTTTTCCTGCAGCTTGAGGATGCCGGCGTGGACGGTGTGGATGCGGCCGAGTTTGCCGCTGTTGGCGAGCTGGCAGGCGAACTTGAAGTTATCGACGTTGCGGCGCTGGGTGCCGGATTGGAAAACGCGGCCGTAGCGGTTGACGGCATCGGCGAGTTCCTGGCTCTCGCGGACGGTCATGCTGCAGGGCTTTTCGCAGTAGATGTCCTTGCCGGCCTTGGCCGCGAGGATGGTGGCGACGGCGTGCCAGCGGTCGCCCGTGGCGATGAGGACGGCGTCGATCTCGGGCTTGTTGAGGACCTCGAACATGTCGCGGGTCTTCACGCAGTCCTGGTTGTTGTGGTGGCGATTGGCCATGACGCGGACGACCTCGCGGCGGGCCTCCTGGACGTCGGCGATCATGACGAACTGCACGTCGGGCTGCTTGAGGAACGCCTTGAGGTCCTCACGGCCGCGCGGGCCGATGCCGATGCCGCCGAGCACGATGCGGTTGCTGGGGGCGACGGTGCCGTTTTTCCCGAGGGCGGAGGCGGGAATGATGGTGGGCATGCCGATGGCCACGGCAGCGGTCTTCAGAAACTGGCGGCGGGTAGGTTTCATAACGGAGGGGGAGGGGGCGATTCGGGGTGAACGGACGGAACCGTAGAGTCCGGCGGCAATACGGTCGAGAGTCTGCGTGCGTTTTCTTCCGCGGTCTCCGCAGGGCTTGGCGAAGCAGGCGCGGAACTTGCCGTGCGGGATCGTCGGGCGGCGCACGGAATGCCTCGTGCGTCCCGCGGCGGCGTGAGTCAGGCGGACGGCGTGGGCGTGGTCTTCCCGCGGTCCGTGTGACCGAGGTCGCGGCCCGGCGCGATGCGGTCGCGCACCCGTTGTTTCAGCTCCTTTATGTCGGGAAAGCCACCGTCGCGGGTGCGGGACCAGATGAGCTCGTCGCCGATGTGCACCTCGAAAATCCCGCCTTGGCCGGGTTGAAGCGCGACTTCGCCGAGCTCGGTTTCGAAGGTGGTGAGGAGTTCCTGCGCCATCCACGCGGCGCGCAGAAGCCAGCGGCACTGGGTGCAATACGCGATCGAGACGCGCGGCGAACGGGGGGACATGGCGAAAAACAAGCGCCGCCCCCGCCGGTGGCGCAATCGCGATCAGGGTGCCGCCGCCGAGCGCGGGGAGCGGGCGGCGCAGGCGAGAGGAGGTTCAGCGCGTCCGCTGCGCGGCGATCTCCGCGCGCACGGCGTTGAGCCGTTCCTGGAATGCGGGGCTTTTCTTCAGCTCGACGACGATCTGCTCGGCGAGGAGCCAGCCGCCGACGAGGTCGCTCGGGTAATGCACGCCGCCGAAGATGCGGCTCCATGCGGCGCGATGGGCGAAGTCGAAGATTTCGGCGCGCTGCTCGGGAAAGATTTCGGCGAGGACGCCGGCTTTGGTGAAGAGGGAGGACGTGTGGCCGCTCGGGTAGGAGTCGTTGCTGGGCTTGCCGACGACCGGCTGGATGCGGGGCTCGGCTGCGTAGGGGCGGGCGCGGGCAAAGAGTTTCTTCGCGACCTCGGTGATTTCGTGCCGGTCCTCATCGACCTCTTTCAGGAAGGCGGCGGTGGCGGGGAGGTTCTCGCGTTTGAACCAGGGCCCGACGACGTCGGCGAAGAGGAACAGGTCGTTCTTGTCGACGCGCTTGGCCCACGCGACGTGCTCGGGCGTGCGCCAGGCCTGGGCCTGGAGCACGGCTTCGAGATCGGCGCGCGCGGCGAGCGAGCCGGGAGCGGGCGGCGGCGGGAGAATTCTGGCGCAGTCGACGGACGTCGGTTTGGCGAAGTGCGTCGGAAACGGCTTCTTGGCCGCGGGGGTGGTCTTCGTCGCGGCGGGGGCGGCGACCGCGGGCGCGGTGGCCGTGGCCTGGGCGAACATCGTCGCGGCGCATGCAGCGAAGCACGAGGCGGCGAGAAGCGAAGCGAGACGGAAGCGGGGTGACATGCGGCTGAACGCTCAGCCGTCGCGGGCTGCCAGGGCAACGCCCAAAGCGGCGCGCGCGTCCGGGGGAATGGTTTGTCGGATTGCGGCGTCGTGGCTCGTTGGGAGGATGGGGTTGAGCCCCACCGAAAACCCAACGCCGATGTCGACCCACACGATCCGCCTGCAGCGCGTCCTGCGCACGACGCCCGAGAAAATTTACCGCGCCTTCCTCGACGCGGATGCGCTGTGCAAATGGCTCCCGCCGTATGGCTTCACGGCCAAGATGCATCACAGCGAGCCGAAGGTCGGCGGCACGTTCCGGATGTCGTTCACGAATTTCGGTCGCGGGCAGAGCCACACGTTTGGCGGATGCTACCTCGAACTCGTGCCGCACGAGCGGCTGCGTTACACGGACACGTTCGACGATCCGAACCTGCCGGGGGAGATCGTGGTGACGGTGACGTTGCGCCAGGTCTCCTGCGGGACGGAGCTGAATATCGTGCAGGAAGGTGTGCCGGCGGTGATTCCGGAGGAGGCGTGCTACCTCGGCTGGCAGGAATCGCTGGCGCAGCTTGCGCTGCTGGTTGAGCCGGACATCCCGGCCTGACCCGGGAAAAACGAAAACGGCGGCGAGAACATCGCCGCCGTTTTCGTTTCCGGAAATTGGTGCCCAAGCCGGGACTCGAACCCGGATGCTGTTAGGCACAGGCTTCTGAGACCTGCGTGTCTACCAGTTCCACCACCTGGGCAAATTGGAGGGTGGAACAGAAAGGTGGGCGCCGGCTGGCGCAAGAAAATTGATTGGCGGCGTCGGCACGGCGGATGCGGCCGTCTCAAAGCGCGAGGCGACGGAGCCGCAGGGCGTTGCTGACGACGGTGATCGAGCTGAGGCTCATCGCGACGCTGGCGAGCATCGGGTTGAGCAGCCAGCCGGTGAAGGGAAACAGCACGCCGGCGGCGATGGGCAGTCCGGCGAAGTTATAGGCGAAGGCCCAGAAGAGATTCTGCCGGATGTTGCGGAGCGTGGCGCGGCTCAGGTGCACGGCGCGCACGAGGGCGGTGAGGTCGCCCTGGACGAGCACGAGGCCGGCGCTTTGCAGTGCGACGTCGGTGCCGGTGCCCATCGCAATGCCGACATCGGCGGCGGCGAGGGCGGGGGCGTCGTTGAGGCCATCGCCGGCGAAAACGACGCGCGCGGTGCGCGGTTGGCCGGGCGTGGCGGCGGCGCGGTAGCGTTGGACGAGCTCGAGTTTACCGGCCGGGGTGACGGCGGCGTGCCAGCCATCGAGTTGGAGCTGCTCCGCGACGGCGCGGGCGGTCTCTTCGCGATCGCCGGTGACCATGATGACGCGCAGGCCGAGGCGCTGCAGTTCGCGGACGGCGGCGGGGGTGGTGGTCTTGATGCTGTCGGCGAGGGCGAGCGTGCCGGCGGGGTGATCGTCGATCGTGACGGTGACGAACGTGGCCGGGAGGGTGCGGGGGACGGCGGCATCCGAGGGGGTGGCGAACGCGGCGGGCGAAGCGGAGGTGGCGCGGCCGACGGTGATGCGGTGGCCGCCGATTACGGCGCGGACGCCGACGCCGGGCTCGGCGCGAAAGTCGGTGGCGGGCAACAGCGACAGTCCGCGCTCGCGGGCGGCGGCGACGATGGCACGGGCGAGCGGGTGTTCGCTCGGGGACTCGGCCGAGGCGGCGAGGAGCAGCAAGGCAGCGTCAGGCGCGGGGCCGGCGGGCAGGGCGGAGAAGCGGGCGAGGGCGGCGGGGGTGGGTTGCACCGAGACGACGCGGGGTGCACCGGTCGTGAGGGTGCCGGTCTTGTCGATCAGGATCGTATCCGCGGAAGCTAGACGCTCGAGAGCGGCGGCGTCCTTGACGAGCACGCCGGCCTGGGCGCCGCGACCGATGCCGGTGACGAGCGAGACGGGGGTGGCGAGGCCGAGGGCGCAGGGGCAGGCGATGATGAGGACGGCGACGGCGTTGAGCAGCGCGTGGGCGAAGCGCGGTTCGGGGCCGGCGAAATACCAGCCGACGAAGGTGCCCGCGGCCAGCAGGAGCACCAGCGGCGTGAACCAGGCGGAGACGCGGTCGGCGAGGCGCGCGATGGGGGCTTCGCTGTTCTGCGCCTCCTCGACGAGGCGGACGATGCGGGCGAGCAGGGTGTCGTGGCCGACCTTGTCGGCGCGGAACGTGAAGGTGCCGGTGGTGTTGAGGGTGCCGGCGCTCACGCGATCGCCGGCGCGTTTGGCGACGGGGAGCGGTTCCCCGGTGAGCATCGCTTCGTCGAGCTCGCTGGCGCCGGAGTCGATCGCGCCGTCGACGGGGATGTGCTCGCCGGGGCGCACGCGCAGGAGGTCGCCGGGCTGGACCGCGGCGACGGGCACATCGCGCTCGTGGCCGGCGGCGTCGAGGCGGTGCGCGATCCTGGGCGCGAGGTCCATGAGGGCGCGGATCGCGGCATCGGTGCGGGCGTGGGCGCGTTGTTCGAGGATCTGGCCGAGGAGGACGACGGTGGTGATGAAGCCGACGGCCTCGAAGTAGAGCGGCACGCCGTGAGCGGTGTGGAAGGCGGCGGGCAGGCGATCGCCGAAGAACGTGGCGAAGGTGCTGAAGGCATACGCGGCGCCCGTGCCGGTGATGACGAGCGTGAACATGTTGGTGTCGCGCTCGCGGATGGATTTCCACCAGCGGCGATTCAGCGGGGCGCCGGCCCAGAAGAACACGGGCGTGGTGAGGGCGAACTGCAGCCACGCAAGGTGCTGCGGGTCGAACCGGTGGAAGAACCCGGGCGCGAGCATGGCGCCCATCGCGAGCACGAGGACCGGGAGGGAGAGCGCGAGGGCGACGCGGAGGCGCGGACGCAGGAAGCGCTCGTGCGGCAGGCCCATGTAAACGGGAGCGTCGGGCGCGGGGACGGACGACGGGGTGGTCGCGGCGTCTGCAGGAGGAGCCGCCGGCGCTCCGTGGCAGCTCGGGGTGGACTTGGGCGAGGCGGGTTTCATCGACGACGGAGAGGGAGACAGCGGCGTGAACTTACCGGTGCACGCGTGCGGCGGCGAGGCGCGCCGCGCGTTGGCCCAAGGAGGCGGTGAGCGTCGCGGCGGTGCGCGCCGGCAGGCCGCGCACCGCCGGACGGCGGATCACTTCGCGGACTTCTTCGCGGCGGCGTCGAGCTTCGCGAGGAACTTGGCGGGCGCGGCGAGGAAATCGTCGGAGCAGCCGCCGCAGCAGAAGATCACCAGCCGGTCGGGCTTGCCCTTCTCGCGGTAAACGAACTCGGCGTTGTCGCCCATGCTCCCGAGCGCCTCGTCGCTGGTGAGGCAGGCTTTGAGCGGGTAGCTGGCGCGGGCTTTGGCGGCCCAGGCGGCGTCCTTTTCGGTGAGTTTCTCGAGCTTGCCGGCGGTGGCGGCGGCGGCGGGCTGACCGTGTTTCGCGCCGTGATCGGCGGCGTTGGCGGCGCCCGGGCCGAGGCAGAGGGCGCAGAGGAGGGTGGCGAGTTGGATGGATTTCATCATGGGAAAAAAGTTCAGGCGGTCAGGCGGGACGGGTGCGGGCGGCGGCCGCGGCGGTTTCAGCTTCGCGGGCGAGACGGCGCTCCCAATACCACGCGAAGAACACGGGCACGGAGAACAGGGAGACGATGTCGAAGAGCATGCCGCCGACGACGGGCAGGACCATGGGGATCATGAGCTCCGCCCCGCGGCCGGTGGCCCAGAGCACGGGGATGAGCGAGAGCAGCGTGGTGGCGTTGGTCATGATCGCGGGGCGGCGACGGCGCAGACCGGCTTCGAAGATGCGCCGGTGGACGTCGGCGATATCGCGCGGTGCGGTGCGGAATTTCTCCTGCAGGTAGGTGCCGAGGAGGATGCCGTCGTTGAACATGACGCCGAGCAGGACGAGGAAGCCGACGACGACGGCGGTGGTCATCTCGGCGCCCCAGAGCCAGACGAAGAAGAAGCCGCCGGCGGTGGTGACGACGGCGTTGCAGAGGATGATGATGGCGGTGATCAGCCACGAGCGCGTGCCGATGTAGATGAGCAGGACCATCACGAGGAACGAGGCGGCGATGATCCAGCGGAGCGTGGCGTCGGCCTTGAGTTTCTGTTCGTAGCGTCCGACCCAGCGGTAGGTGGCGCCGGCGGGGAGCGAGAGTTCGCCGGCGGCGAGGGCGGCGCGGAGGCGGGCCTCGGCATCGCGCACGACCTCGACCTCGCCGCGGTCGCGGATGTTGAGCATGATGTATTGGGTGCGTTTGCCGGCTTCGGAGCGGATCGCCATCGGGCCGATGGTGTGGGTGATGCCGGTCTCGTGCGGGCGGGTGGCGACGACGCGGGGCGCGAGGCGCGGACCGAGCGGCGCGAGCACCGGGTCGAGTTTCTCGCCGGCGGGGAGCGTGAGCTCGGCGCGCGTGGGCGTGACACCGGTGAGATTGCGCTGGTGGACCAGCGGGAGCGCGGCGCTGAACTCGGCGAGCAGAGCGGCGTTTTCGAACTCGAGGGTGTGGACCGCAGGAGTGGCGAGGAGGGCGGAGAGCGGGATGGCGCCGCGGCCCTCGGCGAGGGGCACGCGGACGAGGGCGAATTCATCGGGATCGTCGCGGCGCTCGCGCGCGTGCCGGATGCGGATGGGGTAACGCAGGGCGCCCTCGACCGAGGTGGTGACGGCCATGCCGCCGAGGGCGGATTCGACGGCGCGCATGACCTGGTCGTTGGTAAGGCCGAAGCGCGCGAGCTTCGCGGGATCGAGGCGGATCTCGGCGTAGGGTTTGCCGCCTTCGCGCTGCATCTGGACGTCGACGGCGCCGGGCGTGCCGGCGATGACCTTCTCGGCTTTCTCGGCGAAGGCTTCGAGCGCGGCGGAGTCGTCGCCGAGGAGCTGGAGTGCGACGAGGCTGCGGATGCCGGTGGAAAGCATGACGACGCGCGTCTCGATCGGCTGGAGCCAGCTCGGGGCGACGCCCGGGATGTCGGAGATCGCGGCGAGCGCGGCGCGGACCTCGGCGAGGGTGCGCGGACGGTGCGTGCTGGTGCCGTCGGGCAGCGTGATCTCGTGCACCGGCCATTCGGCGTAGGGTTTCAGGGCGACGACGGTCTCGATCATGCCGATGGGGGCGGGATCGAGGGCGGTCTCGGCGCGGCCCATCTTGCCCATCACGCCGGCGACCTCGGGGATGGAGTGGATGAGGCGGTTCTGCTCGAGCATGATCCGCTGCGTCTCGCCGAGGCCCGCGGTGGCGGGCAGCGACGGCATGAAGAGGAGACTGCCCTCGTCGAGCGGCGGCAGGAAACTGGAGCCCACGCCCGGAAACGTGCGCGTGAGGAAAGCGTCGAGGCGGGTGGCGCGGAGATCGGCCCCGGCGAGGGCGAAGAGCTGCCGGAGCGGGGCGCTGAGGGTGGGCCAGCCGGCGCCGAGCAGGTAGCCGCCGGCGGCCATGGAAGCGATGGCGAGCGTGAACGCGACCTTGTGGCGGATGATGCGCGCGTAAGCCCATTCGTAGGCGACGTGGATGGCGCGGCTGGCGGGATTTTCCTCGTAGTTGACGAGGCGTTCGCGGCCGACGCGCCAGACGGCGAGGGCGGTGGCCGCGGCGGCGAGCGGGGCCACCAGCCAGCCCGGCAGGGAGAGCGCCCAGCGGCCGTGCTCGAGCGGCAGCGACCAGCCGTCGCGGATGAACCAGCCAAAGGCGGTGCCGCCGGCGAGGCCGGCGAGGGCGAAAAGCAGCGGGCGACGGACGTGCCACGGCGGCAGCAAAAGCCGGCAGAGCACGGGCACGAGCAGCAGGCCGACGAGGACGGCGCCGGAGATGGCGAGGGACTTGGTGAGGGCGAGCGGTTCGAAGAGCCGGCCGGCCTGATCGGTGAGGGCGAAGATCGGGAGGAAGCCGATGACGGTGGTGGCGGCGGAGGTGAGGAGCGGGCGTGCGACCTCGTGGGTCGCGGTGATGACGGCCGCCGTGATCTCGGGGTCGAAGGGCGAGACGGGCATCGGGCGCCCCGCGCGACGGCATTTCTCCTGCAGGTCGACGAGATGCTGGGTGATGTTCTCGACCATGATGATGCCGAAATCGACCATCACCCCGATGGCGATCGCGATGCCGGCGAGGCTCATGATGTTGGCGCCGAGGCCGAGCGCCCGCATGACGAGAAACGTGAAAAGCATGCCGAGCGGCAGCGCGATCGCGACGGCGAAGCTGGCGCGCACGTGGAGGAGAAACGCGATGACGACGATGGCGGTGGTGACGATGGCTTCGACGAGCGTATCGGTGACGGTGGCGGTGGTCTCGCGGATGAGCTGCGAGCGGTCGTAGAACGGGACGGCCTGCACCTGCTCGCGGGCGAAGGTGGGCTGGAGGTCGGCGAGGCGGCGCTTGAGGGCGTTGATGACCGTCTTGGGATCCTCGCGCACGCGCATGGCGACGATGGCGCCGACCTGTTCCTGCTGTGCATCGGCGAGCAGACCCTGGCGGAATTGGCCGCCGAGGTGGACCTGCGCGACGTCGCCGAGACGGAGGCCGGCGCCCCGGATGCGGTTGCCGCGGAGAATGATGTTCTCGACGTCGGCGACGGTGCGGACGAAGCCGACGCCGCGGATCATCGTTTCGACGCCGGAGGTTTCCACGCTCATGGCGCCGACATCGCGGCCGGCCTGCTGCACGGCCTGCATGAGCAGGTCGAGTGAAAGGCCCTGTTGTTCGAGTCGGGCGGGATCGACGTCGATCTGGTATTCGCGGAGGACGCCGCCCGCGGGGGCGACCTCGGCCACGCCGGGGACGGCGCGCAGGGCGGGCACGACGATCTGGTCGAGGAGGTAGCGTTTCGCTTCGAGATCGCGCGGCCCCTGCAGGGTGAAGGCGAAGACCTGGCCCATCGCGGTGGCGTCGGGCCCGAGGCGCGGCGCCACGCCGGCGGGCAGAAGGCCCTGCAGTTGCGAGAGGCGTTCGAGGGTGCGGGTGCGGCATTCGTAAAGGTCGCGGCGCTCCTCGAAGATGACGTAGAGGTAGGCGGCGCCGTAGAGCGACATGCCGCGGACGGTCTGCACGCCGGGCAGGCCCTGGAGTTCGCGGGCGAGGCGGGAGGTGATCTGCTGGTCGACGTCCTGCGGACTCTTGCCGGGCCATTCCGCCCAGACGATGACCTGGTTGTCGCTGAGGTCGGGGATCGCGTCGACCGGGACGTGGCGCCACGCCCACAGGCCGGCGACCGCGAGGGCGAGGGCGGCGCCGAGCGTGACGAGCGGATTGCGGATGGTGAAGGAGAGCACGGGCGGGAGGAGCCGGGAGGCGGCAAGAAGGCCGGAGGCGGGTCGGGCGGAGACCGGCTATTTCACGTAATACGTGAAATGCCGGACGGGCGGCGCAGAGGAGGCGGGCGGTGGTTTTTCACGTATTACGTGAAATGAGGCCGGGCGGTTCAGTGTTGGTGTGGGGCTGGGGTGGATACGGCACCCTGCGGGAAGAGGAGGCTGGGCGTGCCGGCGAGCTGGGCCTGGGCGTCGATCAGGAAGAGGCCCTGGGTGGCGACCTCGTCGCCGGCCTTGAGTCCGGCGCGGACGACGTAGCGGTCGCGGCCGTCGGGATCCTCGAGGCGGGGCCCGAGGGCGAGGGGGACGGGTGCGAAGCGGATGCGGCCGTCGGGGTCGCGGCCGGCGACGCGCCAGGCGACGTGGCGGTTGCCGGTGGAGAGGACGGCGCTTTTCGGCACGAGCGGGAAACGGCCCCACGTTTCCGGGTCCTGGGGATTGGCCGGCTGGAGATCGGGGGCGAGGGCGCCGACGATGGTGGCGGCGACGAGCGAGCCAGGCTGGAGGAGCGGAGCTGCGCCCTCGAGGTAGATGCGGACCTCGCGCGAGCGGAGCTCGGGATCGATCTCGCGGCCGAGGCGGGCGATGGTGGCCTTGATCTGCGGGAGCGGGCCCCGGTCGTCGGAGGCGAGCTCGACCGGCTGGCCTTCGCGGAGGAAGCGCGCGCGCTGCTCGGGCACCTGGACGACGACGGTGAGCTTGTCGGGATTGACGATGGTGATGAGCGGCGTGTCCGCCTGCACCTCGCGTCCGAGCTCGAGGTTCGCGTTCACCTTTTCGAATTCACGCAGCAGCGCCTGGCCGGCGACCGGCGAGCGGATGGTGACGACATCCCGCGGCGGTTCGCCGGCGAGCACGGCTTCGGCGACGTCGGCGAGATTCCAGCGGGTGAAGCGCTGCTTGAGCGCGGTGACCGCCATCTGGTCGCCGAGCTTGAGGGCGGCGGCGAGTTCGCCCTGGGCGGTGAAGGCCTCGGGGCTGTAGAGGTCGACGACGGGTGCGCCGGCCGCGACGTTTTCGCAGCAGCCCCAGGTGGCCATGTAGCGTTTCACGATGCGGCCGGGGATCCGGGGAATCACGACGGCGGTGTCGCGGTTGTCGTATTCCACGGTGCCGTAGGCGCGGATGGAGAGACGGGCGGGGCCCTCGGCGATAGTGGTGAGTTCGACGCCCATGCGGCGCTGTTGCTCGCGGGTGAGTTCACCGGCGGTGACCTTCGTCATCTTCATGCCGCAGACGGGGCAGTCGCCGGGCTGGTTGGCGATGAAGTCCATCATCGGACACGCCCAGCGTTCGCCGGGGGCGGCGAGCGTGGCGCCGGCGGAGGGGGCACCGAGGGAAACGAAGAGCGTCTCGCGCGGCAGCAGCGCGACAACGGTGGCGCCGGCGGCGAGGCCGAGCAGCGCGGTGAGGGAAGAGGGCCAGCGCATGACGGGAAAACGGAGACGCTTCACTTGGGCATGAGCTCGTTGCGGAGATAGTAGGGGCCGTATTTGTCGGGCTCGGCCTTGAACTTGGGCGGGCACATGCGGCAGCCGAAGCCGATGCGCTGGCCCTTGTATTCGAGGGTGGGGAGCTTGGGATCGACCTGCATGCCGCAGATCGCGCACAAGGTGTTGACGGGGGCGGCCGTCTGCGGAGCGGGCGTGTCAGTCGCGGGGGCCGCCGCCGACGGCGCG
>JACCEC013267643.1_pt1 | contig 22493 bp, 16 predicted proteins | sample 7450121 | NCBI WGS metagenome assembly JACCEC01 (sample SAMN15323455, study PRJNA562643) | freshwater metagenome | isolation source: river surface water | place: USA:Blue River Watershed | collected 2017-08-18 | reverse complement strand
GCGCGTCGGGCATCGCATCATCATTGAGCCAGGTACCGTAATCCTGATGCCACTGCCAGACATCACCGTCAAAGGCCATCTTGCCGTTGATCTTGAACTGGTGCATGTAGAGCTTCTCATTGAACAGTTGCTCGACCGGCCCGATCATGCGCGGATGACGCGCAAGCCGCGCGAACGGCGCGCTGTACATATGTGCGGCGAAATTCGTGCGCACCGAGGTCTTGCCCTTTTCGCGAATGTTCTCGGGACGATCCTGCGCGTACAGACGCGGCACCTCATCGGTGAGCTTCTTGATCTCTTCCGGCGTGAAATGTGAAGGGAAGAAAAGATAGCCGTCGCGATCGAACTGCTCCAGCTGCTGCTGCGTGAGTTTCATGTCGGTCTCCTGTCGTGGTCTCTGTGGATGTTGTTGTTGTCGGTGTGGTTGATGTGGTTGTTTATGTCGTCGTCCTGCGCACTCAGGCTTGCTGCTGTTCTTGCTCTGCCAGATGGGTCACTCGCGCCACCAGCGTCTGCCCGGCGCTCTCGCAATGATGCAGCGCCAGCTGTTGCGCGGCGCTGTCATCGCCCTCCAGAATCGCTGCCAGCATGCGTTCATGCTCATCCCAGATCGCCGCGCGCGCCCCCACCTGACTGAGGGTCGCCCCCATGATGCGACGTATATGGCTCCAGTGACGCTCGGCACTCTGCACCAGCACAGGATTGCCGGCCGCTTCGTAAATCGCGCGATGAAACGCCAGATCCGCCTCGATCATGCGGCCCAGATCTTTGCCGCGCGAGGCCTCGCGGCCACTGCTCACCAGCTTGGGCGACAGACGCGCACGGCGGCGTGCTGCCTCTCGCGCAGCAAGCCCGTCGAGCACCGAACGCACCTGATACAGATTGGCGATATGGTCGACACTCAGCGGCGCCACCATCACGCCACGCCCGCCCGCATCGATCACCAGCCCGTCACGTTTAAGCAGCAGCAAGGCCTGCAAGACCGGCTGGCGGGATACCGAGAGGCTCTCGGCCAGTGCCTCCTGCGTAATGCGCTGCCCGGCCTTGAAGCGGCCGTCACAGATCGCATCGAGTATGGCCTGATAAGCCTGCTCGGCGAGGTCGGGGGCAACGGCAATGGGGGCAATCGGGGCGATCACGAGCGCGGGCAACCTGTTTCTGTCTTCTGTATACAGAATACATGATGACTGGGGGTGCCGACAAGCGTCCACGCTGCGGGATGCCAGCGCCGGGTAAAAACCTTGCAAAAACAGGAGCTTAGCGCTTGCCCTCTAGGGCAAAGAGGCAGGCCTCGGATCAGCCTGCCCGGGCGGCCAGCGAGAGAATCCGCTCCGCCCGGATCAGCACCGGCTTGTCGACCATCTTGCCATCGACCTGCACGGCCGCGCCGTCGGCTGCGCCGGCGGCCTCGATCACGCGGGTCGCCCAGGCGATCTCGTCGGGTTGTGGCAGGTAGGTCGCATTCACCGTCGCTACCTGTTTGGGGTGAATGCAGAGCTTCGCGCCAAAGCCGAAGCGCTTGCCGCGCAGGATATCGGCGGTCAGCACGGCGGCATCATCGATCGCCGTGGTCACGCCGTCGACGGGCGCGGCGAGCCCGGCGAGTTTCGAGACCAGCACCAGCTGCGAGCGGAAGTAATCCAGCTCACGATCATCATGCTCGATGCCCAGGTCGACGCAAAAGTCGATGGTGCCAAAGATCAGCCGCGACACCTTTTCGCAGGCCGCCAGCGCGTTCAGATGGGCGATGCCCTGCGCGCTCTCGATCAGCAGTTTCACTGATTGTGCGCCGGCCGCCGTCACGCGCTTTACATCATCGACGTCCGCGGCCTTGGGCAAAATGACCTCGGCGATATTTGCCTGCCCGCACAGCGCGAGATCGCGCGCGAACCACTCGGTGTCCGAGCTGTTGATGCGCACCGCGACCGGCTTGCCGGTGGGTAGCCAGCCGGCCAGCGCATCGCGCGCACTGTCTTTGTCCGCCGGCGCGACCGCGTCTTCCAGATCGATGATCACGCGATCAGCGCCAGCCGCCAGTGCCTTCTCGAAGCGCTCAGGGCGTGTCGCGGGAACGAACAGGTAGGAAATCGGCGCGGGGGATGCAATGGGCATGACGTTCTCCGAGGCGTTCAGATCGCCTTTTCTTGTTGTAACGAGGCGATCGCCTCAGCGGAATAACCGAGTTTTGTGAGAATCGCCTCGGTGTGCTCACCGAGGGCGGGAATCGCCTCCATCCGCGGCTCCCAGCCATTGCTCGCGCCCGGCGGCAGCAAGGCGGGCAACTTGCCAACCGGCGAGGCCACTTCGGCCCAGCGCTGGCGGGCTCTCAGCTGCGCATGCTCCCACAGGTCTTTCATTTCATTGAGGCGCGCATTGGCGATCTGCGCTTTTTCCAGACGCTCTGTCACCTGCTCGGCGGTCATCGAGGCAAAGGCATCGCGAATGATCCCGTACAGCTCCTTGCGGGCCGCGCTGCGCAGTGTGTTCGATGCAAAGCGCGAGTCCGTAGCCAGCGCCGGCTGCTGCAGCACCTGTTCGCAGAACACGACCCACTCTCGCTCGTTCTGCAGACCGAGCATCACGGTCTTGCCATCACCGGCGGGGAAAGGACCGTACGGATAAATCGTGGCATGCGACGCGCCCGCGCGTACCGGCGGCGATGCGCCATCGAACGCGTAATACATCGGGAAACTCATCCATTCGACCATGCTCTCCAACATGGACACATCGATACGGCAGCCCTTGCCCGTGCGGCCGCGCTGTATCAGCGCCGCGAGGATATTGGTGTACGCGTACATGCCCGCCGCAATATCGGCCACCGAGCAGCCGGCCTTGGACGGCTCGTCGGGCGTGCCGGTAACCGACAAGAAACCGGACTCGCTCTGGATCAGCAGGTCATAGGCTTTCTTGTCGCGATACGGACCGTCCGCGCCATAGCCGGAAATGTCGCAGACAATCAGCTGCGGGAATTTCTCATGCAGCGCGTCGTAGGACATGCCGAGGCGCGCGGCTGCGCCGGGAGCGAGGTTCTGCACCAGCACATCGGCGTCGGCCAGAAGTCGCTCCAGGATGATCTTGGACTCGTCATGCTTTACATCCAGCGTCAGGCTCTCTTTGGAGCGATTGGTCCAGACGAAATGCGAGGCCATGCCATGCACGCGCTCATCGTACGCACGCGCAAAATCGCCGACGCCGGGACGCTCGATCTTGATCACGCGCGCGCCGAGATCGGCCAGTTGGCGCGTGCAGAAAGGTGCGGCAATCGCATGTTCCAGGGTGATTACGGTGATGCCATCCAGCGGTCTCATACAATTACCTGTCTTTCCTTTATCTTTACTTCTTGGTCTTGAGTCTTTGGTCTTTGGTCTCGGGTGTCTGCTGTTCAGGTGTTTGCCTCAGACCAGCGTGGCCTCGGCCTGCATGCACAGCTCCCCGCGGGCATTCGCCGCCCACAGCCGGACCCGGCCATCGTCCGCCCATGTGCCGTTGACACTGAAGGTGTCGATATCGAACACGGGGCTGAGGGCGCGAAAGCTGAATTCTGCCACTGTGCGCTCCGGCAGTTCACGACGCACCAGATCCATCAGCAGCGTCGCGATCAGCGGGCCGTGCACGATCAGGCCCGGATAGCCCTCGACCTCGGTCACATAGCTGCGGTCATAGTGGATGCGATGTCCGTTGAAGGTCAGCGCCGAGTAGCGGAACAGCAGCACCGGATCGGGCGTGATGGTTCTGGACCACTGAGCGTCCGTCGGCGCCGGCTTGGGCACTGCGGCAGCCGCGCCGGGCTGAGGATTGTCGCGATACACGATGTCGTGCTCTTCCCGCACGGCGAGCTGGCCGTTCGCGCTGATCTCGTGCTCAACGGTCACGAAAGCCAGACGGCCGCTGCTGCCCGTCTTGGCATTGACGTCCTTGATGCGCGAGACACGCGATGCTGCCGCGCCCACCGGCAGCGGCGCGGCAAAGCGGAGACGTCCGCCCGCCCACATGCGACGCGGCAGTGCCACCGGCGGCAGGAAACCGCCCCGCTTGGGATGCCCATCCGGCCCGATGCCCGAGGCCGGGCTGACGGCCCAGAAGAACAGCCAGTGCCACAACAGCGGAAGCGCCTCGCCAACGCGATACGTTTCATCGCGGTCGAGTGTGGCCGCCATCGCGTTCACGAGGGCAGCATGTATCAGGTCTTCACGGGTTTCGGTGCGGCCTGTCCATTGACGCAGTTGGTCGAGGTCAAGCGAAGGCAGCGGCTGGTTCATGGCAGAAGGAAGTCAGAGCGCAAAGCGCGGATTCTGGGCCAGCGGCCCCGGCCCGGCAATTTGCATTTTTTGAAGTAATGATTGCAGCGCGCGCTGCCGGGCACACCACCGCCGCCGCTTGTTGACAAAGCGTCTAGGACGTCACACCCGCCGGCTCGGCCACAGCGGATGGCTGCGCGGCGGGCACCAGCGCTTTGTAGACTCGCCAGGTCGTGTGCCCGACCAGCGGCGCGGTCAACGCCAGCAGGGGCAGAAAAAACACCAGACTGACGCCGATCAGCACAGTGATCGACAGCGCCCAGACCAGCATCGCCACCGGGTTGTTCCACAAGGCGATCGCGCTGCCGGCGATGGCTTCCATCGTATCCGCACCCCGGTCGAGCATCATCGGCATTGACACCACCGACATCGCAAACACCAGACTGGCGAACACACATCCGACCGCCGCCCACACGGTGATGAAGGCGAGGTTATCCAACGAGATGATCTTGCGGATCATGTCGCTTAGTTCGGGATAGTTATGGGTGGCGAACAACGCGAACAGCACGACGGACACGCGCACCCACACGATCAGGAAAAACGTCAGAATCGCGGCGAAAAAAGCGATCGATTTCCAGTTGCGCGCCCAACAGGTGAAGCTCGCGGTCAGATCCACCGGTGAGCCGCTGTCCTTCTGACGCGAGAGCTCGTAGATGCCGCAGCAAATGAACGGCCCCATCAGAAAGAAGGCCGCAGTCAGCCCCATGGTCAGCTGCCAGATGCTCGCGTACAGCGTCGTGATCGCATACCCCATCAGCACAAACACGATGCCATAGACGACACCGACAAAACCGGTCGCTCGCATGTCTCTCGCACCCTCGGCCAGCAGACCGAATACGGCAAAAGCGGGCATCGGGTTCGGCGTCGCCTCGGTGGACAGTGATTCCATGTCTGCTCCTGATCAGTGGTTATGGGCTGCGTGTCTGAGCGGCCGGTGTCAGCGGCGGGTTTCAGCGGCCTGCGTCCGTAGCCTGCCTGAGCGGCAGCTGGCTCTGCTTCAGCCGCCTCAGCACGAAACTGGACTTGCTGTTGCGGATGCCGGGGATCTTGTACAGACGCTCCCGAAGGAATCGTTCATAGTCGCGCGTGCCCTCGACCGCCACTCGGATGTAGTAGTCATAGTCGCCCGACACCAGAAACGCTTCCACGACTTCCGGAATCTCTTCCAGCGCCTTGCCGAACTCGAACAGCGCCTCGTCCGAATGGCTGTCGATGGTCACATGCAGGATTACCGTCTCGGCCAGTCCGATTTTCTCCGGATTGACGCGGACTGAATAGCCCTCGATCACCCCGGCGTCCTCCATCCGCTTGATCCGGTTCCAGCAAGGTGATGAGGTCAGCCCCACCTGTTTACCCAGTTCCTGCAGGCTGGTGCGTGCATCCCTTTGCAGGGCCTGCAGGATGGCGACGTCGAATTTATCCAGTTCCATTCTTGTAAATGATCGTTTTTCGAAAGGATTTTCTGAATTGTAGACTTCTACGGCAAATTTAAGAAGCATTTTCTGCCAATGACGGATTACATTATCGACATGGATTTGCGCTGAAAAGCCCTGCCAGAGCCGCTACCGCGGCGCCCGTGCTGTGGCCCGACGCCGTCTTACCGGACGGCCGAGAGCCACAGCGCTCCCCAACAACCACCTCTGGAGGAGACCCGCATGTCAACCGCTACCCGCCCGGTGACCCAAGCCCCTCGTGACACCGCGACGCCCCGCCCTGAGGTGTCTCTCGACGACAAATACACCCATCTGGACGGCCGCATTTATCTGTCCGGGATTCAGGCCCTCGTCCGGCTGCCGATGATGCAGCGCCTGCGCGATCAGGCGGCCGGACTGAACACCGCTGGCTTCATCAGCGGCTATCGCGGATCGCCGCTGGGCATGCTTGATGAAGCGCTGTGGAAAGCGCAAAAACATCTGGAAGAACACCACGTCAAATTCGTGCCCGGCGTGAATGAAGATCTCGCCGCGACGGCCGTCTGGGGCACACAGACCGTCGGCCTGATCGGCCCCACCCGTTACGACGGCGTGTTCGCGATGTGGTACGCCAAAGGACCGGGCGTGGATCGCTGCGGCGATGTATTCAAACACATGAACCATGCGGGCATGGCCAAACACGGCGGCGTGCTGCTGGTGGCCGGCGACGATCATGGCGCGTATTCCTCCACCCTGCCGCATCAGTCGGATCATCTTTTCTCGGCCTGCATGATCCCGATGCTCTACCCCTGCAATGTGCAGGAGTATCTCGATCTCGGCCTGCATGCCTGGGCGATGTCGCGCTACTCCGGCTGCGCCGTCGGCTTCAAGGCGCTGGCCGATACGGTGGAATCCACGGCCTCGGTGGATGCCGATCCTTTCCGGCTGCAGATCGCCTACCCGGACAACTTCACCATGCCGGAAGGCGGGCTGAATACACGGCTGTCGACTGACACGCTGGGCGTGCAGGCGCGCAAGCAGGAAGCGCTGATGCAGGACTACAAGATTTACGCTGCGATCGCTTACGCACGTGCGAACAAGCTGAACCGCACCATGATCGACAGCCCGAATGCCAGGCTCGGCATCATCGCCTCCGGCAAGTCCTATCTGGATGTGCTGGAAGCGCTGGAAGAGCTGGGCATCAACGAACAGCACGCGGCCGAGATCGGCCTGCGTCTCTACAAAGTCGCGATGCCCTGGCCGCTGGAGCCCGAGGGCATCCGCGAATTCGCTCAGGGGCTGGACGAGATTCTGGTCGTCGAAGAAAAGCGGCAGATCGTCGAATATCAGCTGAAAGAACAGCTCTACAACTGGCGCGAAGATGTGCGCCCGCGCGTGATCGGCAAGTTTGATGAAAAAGGCGAATGGGTAGCGCCGCGCGGCGACTGGCTGCTGACCTCGAAAGTGGATTTTTCTGTCGCGCAGATCGCGCGCGTGATCGCCGCCCGTATCGCAAAATTTCATACCAGCGATCTGATCAAGGCACGTCTCGCCTTCCTCGAAGCGAAAGAACAGGTGCTCAGCAAAGCGATCAGCACACCGCCCCGTCCTGCCTACTATTGCTCCGGCTGCCCGCACAACACCTCCACCAAAGTCCCGGAGGGCAGTCTTGCGCTGGCCGGCATTGGCTGTCATGTGATGGCCACCGCCATCTACCCCGAGTTCAACAAGCTGACCACGCACATGGGCGGCGAAGGCGCGCCCTGGATAGGACAGGCGGCGTTCTCTCAGCTGCCGCACGTGTTCCAGAACCTTGGCGATGGCACTTATTTTCATTCCGGCTATCTGGCCATACGCGCCGCCGTGGCGGCGAAGGTCAACATGACCTACAAGATTCTCTATAACGATGCGGTCGCGATGACTGGCGGTCAGCCGGTCGATGGCACGATCTCGGTCAGACAGATCGCGCAGCAGATGGCCGCCGAAGGCGTCAGGCGCATCGCGCTCGTCACCGAAGATCTGTCGCGCTATGCGGACCGCTCCGCGCTGCCATCGCAGGTTACCCTGCACGACCGCAAGGACATGGATGCCGTGCAGCGCGAGCTGCGCGAGGTCAGCGGCGTCTCCGTGCTGATCTACGATCAGGTCTGCGCCGCCGAGAAGCGCCGTCGTCGAAAAAAAGGAGAATTCCCGGAGCCGGCGCAACGCCTGTTCATCAACGACGCCGTCTGCGAGGGCTGCGGCGATTGCGGCGAGCAGTCGAACTGCACTTCGATCATGCCGCTGGAAACCGAATTCGGCCGCAAGCGCGTGATCGACCAGTCTTCCTGCAACAAGGACTACTCTTGCGCGAAGGGCTTCTGTCCGAGCTTCGTCACCGTGACGGGCGGCACGCCCAGAAAAGTCCGCATCAATCACAACGACGGGCTGGATTTCCCGGCGCTGCCCGAGCCTGCCGCAGCGAACTGCGAGACTCCTTATAACATCCTGATCAATGGCATCGGCGGTACCGGTGTAATCACCATCGGCGCCCTGCTCGGCATGGCTGGCCATCTGGAAGGCAAAGGCGTATCGGTGCTGGACATGACCGGCATGTCGCAGAAAAATGGTTCAGTGACTTCGCACGTGCGCATTGCCAACACCCCGGAGGCGATACGCGCACAGCGCATCGCAACCGGTGAAGCTGATCTGGTACTCGGCTGCGACATGCTGACGGCCGGCGCACAGGATGCGATCGCGAAAATGCGAGCCGGGCGTACGCATGCGGTGATCAACACTCACCAGCAGCCTACCGGCCATCTCGCGCGGCAGCCGGACTGGCAATACCCGGCCGATGAAGTACAGGCACTGATCGACGCCTCGGTCGAGGGCAAGGCCGACTACCTCGATGCCACGCGGCTGGCCACGGCGCTGATGGGCGATTCGATTGCTGCCAATCTGTTCATGCTGGGCTTCGCATATCAGAAAGGCTTGCTGCCGCTGTCGGAGGCCGCTTTGCTGAAAGCGATCGAACTCAACGGTGTCGCCATCGACGCCAATAAAAAAGCTTTCCTCTGGGGCCGCCGCGCTGCCGCCGACCTGAAAACCGTCGAACGCATCGCTCTGCCGGCTCAGCCTGTGATGCTCAAGATGCCCGAGACGCTGAACGGCCTTGTCAAGCGGCGCGTCGCGTACCTGACCGCGTACCAAAGCGCCGCATACGCGCAAGCCTACGAGTCCCTGATCGAACGGGTCAGGCAGGCCGAAGCGCCACTGGGACAGGGCGACCGGCTGGCTCGCGCGGTTGCCAGATCGCTCTTCAAGCTGATGGCTTACAAGGATGAGTACGAAGTGGCGCGACTGTATACCGATGGCACCTTCCTCGAACGACTCAGGCAGCAGTTTGATGGCCAGCTGACGCTGCGCTTACATCTCGCGCCCCCGCTCTTCTCAAGCAAAGACGCGCAGGGAATTCCCCAGAAAAAAGCTTATGGTGCCTGGGTATGGCCGATCATGCGTCTGCTGGCAGGCATGAAAGGCTTGCGCGGCACTCGGCTGGATTTTTTCGGCTGGACCGAAGAGCGACGCATGGAACGCGAGCTCATTGCCGAGTACCGAAAACTGGTTCTCTCACTGCTGGGCACCCTCGACGCCCGGAGACTGGGCCAAGCGGTTGCCCTCGCCGCCCTGCCTGAAAAAATTCGCGGCTTTGGCCCTGTGAAAAAAGCGTCCGTCGATCGCTATCGTGTCGAATTGAAAAAATCTATCCGGGAATACCAACGGCCGGACGTCGACGAACAATCCGTCAAGGCTGCGTAATGATTCGGAGATGATGCCATTCGGCTGGGTCGAAATTACCACAGTCCGTAGTACAGGGCTTGGTACATCAAGCACGCGGCAACGCCCAGGGGTGAGCTTACAGTAAAAGGTATTTCCGGCAAGGCATTTGCCACTGTGAGCTTACCGTGAACCTCCATCCTATAACTCACCACCACGTACACGAATCGGCCTCCTCAAGAATTGCCAGGCCGCTTCCACCGACGCCCCAGAAAACGAGTCTCCGTGAGCCGATTCCGCACTCAGCGCCGAGCTCAACAAGCAAACTGGATCGCGAGCGCGTTGCCAGGTTGGCAGACAATCGAATAACAGCGCTTTTCGATGACCTTGCAAGGCATACCGGCCCGGATAAAAAATACCTTCACACCGCGCTTCTGGATATTGTCAAGACACGCGAGATGATGGATACCGTCGACTCAGACGACCCTCCCGGCTCGGGGACATCCGCCAAAAGCCTGATAGAGGCAGAAAAAAAACTACACAGCCTGCTTGCCTTCATGAGCAAGGCATCTGACATTAATGCAAGTCGAGAAAATTCATCAACAGCACAGACGACATCGGAAAAAATTGCTGCATCTGGAATAGACGCAGACTTGCGGATGATTATTTCAGAAATGTCAAACGACATTAAAAGTATGCTGCAGGCCAAATTTGCAGTACAGGAAGATGGCGTTAAATCTGGCGCAGTCACCAGCAAAACAAACCATACCGATCACAAAGGAATTGTCCAGGAGGCCAATGCGACAATCGTCAGAGGAGTCATCTTCGGAACATCACTGAAAGACCAGATAAGCCATTGCAAAACTCAGCTCGAAGCTCTGGATTCAGCACTTAAAGCGCTCAACAACAAACTCTACGATAAAAATCCGAAAACCACCCTGACTGCGTCGATGCTTCAAGCAAGTGAAGATGAGTATAAAGTTATCGCAGAAACGAAAAAGCACTTGCATAACTTTCTCTTGCTGCTGGAAACTTATCAATCTCCAACCTCTGTAGAAAATGTATGCACTGCCAAACTGCTTGAGCTCAAGGCAGCGAAAAACGCCATACCAGCATTCGACAAAGACAAAAAACCGATCAATACAAAACTCTTGAAGTTTATCGATGAAAGAATCAAGTATTTTGAATCTGTCAGAAAAAATCCTGAAAATCAGGATGGCGTGACACTGTTAGGCAAAGCCGAAATTTCCGGGCCACTGGCAAAACTTCATCCATTCGACGCCGCCAGACAAAAAACCCAGGTAACAAAAGCGTCGAATCAGCTGATGGAAGCAATAAACGCCGGGAAGGACACTGATTTCGCGAAAATCGCACAATCGCTTGAAACCAAAGAATTCTCTGAGCGAATGATCCTGATAAAACTGATGGAGCATGCCGACAATGTCAGCGATCCCACCTATGCATTTGGCGTGTCACTCAACAATACATTGCGCCATCAAGATTGGGCTCCGGTCACGAGCCGGATTCCGATGCCCAAAGAGATCAAAGCCGACGGGACGACGACCTTCGCCATGGTGCAAACTGACCTCGTATGTCAGGGAACCGTAGTCACCGATCCGGAAAAACTGGAAATCCTGTCCACGGCGTCGGCACTGAAATCCGATCATTTCGAGGATTTAAAAAATGGAAAAGTGGTTGATGCTGACGGAAAAGAAAGACTCTCGACCGGGGGCGTTCGATCGAGAAGCACCGACGAGACCAGGAACCCCACCATGGCCGCGCACACCACAGCACGTCTGGACGATAAAGTCGTTTTTGGGGGATCGCGATCGGGAGTCAACGATCCCTACTCACGAAATGGGAAGACGCTTAAAAAGAAGCCCGCCGACGAAGTGGCCGCAGAGACCAGAGACCTGATCGGTCCACCCGAATGGTCTCCGACAGAGGTCAGGCTGCACGGCAAAACATCAGACAACTCAGATAATGACGCAAAAAACATCAAGATAAAAAATGAATGTCATGATAAATCCATCGACGCCATGACGACCCATCTGCTTGAGACTTCTGCCGGAAAAAAAATCCTGAAGTCGAATAATATCGATGTGACCGATCTTGGCAGCGAGGAGAAAAAAGCCGCTGTCAAAACATTCATTAAAAAACTCCTTGAATCCAGTGATGCTGAAAGCAACAAGACGCTCGCAGCCATCGCCATCGACTGCAAACCCCTGCAGCAGATCCACCGAAGACAGGCCGCTCTCAACCGGGCACGGGTCATGTTTCTGCTGGAATTGCAGCGAGATCCGGCGTTTGCAGCCCGTATTGCCGCCGGGGAGAAAATCAATTTCTCGTCCATTTCCCTTCTTTCTCCTGACAGTTTTCGACAAAAGATTTTTAATACCTTCGGACTGGACGGCTTCAATGAGCAAGAGATGATGGACGTACATATTCAGGCCTGGCAGGACCTGCAAACGGAAATCGATGCCGGAGGTCTCTTTGTGAACGGACACAAGGTGGAAGCAGAGATTCTCACATTTAATTTTTCGGTCAATCTGAATGCATTCGCGGTCAAACCAGAACATGGCGTCATTCATGAAGCGATGAGCGGATCTGAATACGCCAATGCAAAAGCCAACCATCGCAGCCTGAATCGCCTCATCGGCATCGACAAATCTTCTCCCGATGAGAAATCACAACTTGACAGGTATCTGGAGAGCCAGACCGCACGACTCTTGACCGAAAAAGACCCTGAAAAAAGAGAACAAATCGAACACGATATTCGCATTGCCCAGGAACTGGGAAAGCAAATAACGGACATTTATCTCGGCGGAACCTACAAAACCGCCGGGAATGATCCCTATAAAATTGCATCACGCATCGCTGTGCTCAATTTTCTGATCGGGGGCGGCACCACCTTCAATTGCAAAAGCGGCAAAGACCGGACCGGCCAACTGGATACCGAGGCGAAGAATCTCGCGATTCAAATTGGCATGACGAAGAAGGTGCCCGATCCGGAGGCTGAAAGAACCCCCCTGGAAAAAGCGCAGCTGGCCACCCTCACCTTTCACGATCAATCGCGAACCAGGATACAGCAGTACAGCACCGGCTATATGGGATCGAAACTGGATGGCGTCCCTGTCATTTTCCGTAATTTAGTCAGCAATTCTTTCAACAAGAACTCAAAAGACAATGCCGCTGCCGTCGAGAGCGCCAAGAAAGAATTTATCGGGAATGCCGCTTACACCGGATCAATGTAATTCAAAGGGTCCGTCACGGCGAAGTCACGCAGGGTCACGGTTTGATGACAGCACGCTCCGCCGTTCGCAGGCGTATCAGCGGAAAACACCGCTGCTCATCCTGATAGATAGACACACAATCGAGGCACTGAAAGCATTCGCGGTAATTGATCGGCCCGGCAGGAGAAATCGCCTGATACTCACACCGGTGGCGGCACGTCTGACACGGCGTGCCGCACTCCTGACGACGGGGTATCCATGACCAGACACGCAGAAAGCCCACGGAGGCCAGCGCCGCGCCCAGCGGACAAATGTAACGGCAATACCCGCGATACACGAACACGCTGAGCAGCAAACAGAACACCGCCCATGCCACATACGGCCAGTCGCGCATGAAATACAGGCTGATCGCGGTCTTGAACGGCTCGATCTCCACCAGCAGCTCGGCCAGCGGCGGCGACGCGTAGAGCGACACGATCAGCACCGCGAGTATCAGGTACTTCAGCCCCTTCAGCCGGGCATCCAGTGCCGCGCGCAAGCGGCGCTGCTTTTTTCCGATGGCATTGGCCAGCAAGCTGATCAGCTCTTGCAGCGCACCGAAAGGACACAGCCAGCCGCAGAAGGTGCCACGTCCCCACACCAGCAGCGTCACACCAACGAACAGCCACAGAATGATCGTCATCGGATCATTCATCAGAAAGCCCAGATCCCCGCCGGAGCTCAGTGATTCCAGCGCGGCGGTGAGGTTCACGATGGTCAGCTGTCCCTGTGCCGTCCAGCCGATAAAACCCAGCGTGAACAACAGGTACACGGTGCGCAGTGACCGCAAGCGTTTGGGGCTGGCGCTGAGCCGCCGCTGAGCGATCAGCCCGATACTCAGCACGGTCAGACCGGACAGCAGGATCAGAATATGCGGGCTGCGCGACTGCCATGCATCGATCCAGTCCTGCATGTCGGTGGAGGACGCGGTGGGAGCAGCACTCGGATTCGACGGCAGCACCGCGCTCGGTGATGCGGCGCTCTCTTCGACGGGCTGAGCGAGCGCACTCTCTGTAGCAGACGCCGTTGCGGCCACGCTCTCCCCGACGGGTGTGACCGGCCCAGTGCGTCCCGCAGAAGCCGGGCCGGCCTGCGCGAGGGACGGCGCCGGCGTCGTCACCTCATTTTTTTTCTCTGCCGCGGGAACGCGGCTCTCCGCAGTTTCCGCAGCCGCTCTTGCCGTCGCCGCTGCCTTGCTGTCGTCAGCAGCCAGCACAGGCCGGGGATCTTTGGGGTCTTTAAGGTCTCTCGGTTCTCTGAGCTCTTTTACGTCTTTCGCCTCTCTGGACATCGCCACAGGGCTGTCCTCCGCGCCGGTTTTCAGCCGGGCTGTGGCGACTGCCGCCGCGGCATGCACTATCGCCCGGTTGATCGCCTTGACCGAGATGGTGCCCTGCTGCACCCCTTTGACATGCGCCACCTGCTCATCGCGCAACCCCGGATCGTTGTACGGCCCGATCTCGACCGTGTGACGCGTCGAGAGCCCTTTGTATTGCGCGGCGAAGCGTTCCAGCTTCAGGGTGCCGGCGGAGTCGAGGAACAGCGGCTCCTTGTGGTCCAGCAAGCGGACCTTCAGGAAGTTGCCCGACAAATCCATGATGATCAGCAGATTGATCGGTTTGCCGCTGTAGCCGCGCGCGGGCGCGAAATCGATGGTCTCGAAGACATAAGCCCTCAGCTCGGGCTTGGCCTCCGGCTGTGCCGCGTCTTTGACAAACAAGGGATAGACAGGCAGATCGGGCAGGATCTCGCCGACCCCATAGAAATAGTCGACCATGCGCTCGATATCGCCTTTCGCCAGATTCCCGGCATAGGCTTGCGGAAGCAGGCCGCACAGTATCAGGCCAATGACGGCCAGCAGGTCACGCAGTTTTTTGCACATCGCCGGAAGGATGACGTCGCCCTTGCATGGGACGCCAGTTCCCTGCAGTCGAGCCGAAGTACCGCTGATTCTTGCGAAACAGCGGGGCAACAATTACTTGGAAAATCCTGCGTGACGAATCCCCGCCTCGGCGATCTGCTCATCCTGCTGCGATGTCACGCCACTGACGCCCACCGCACCCACGGTCTGACCATTCACCACCACCGGCACGCCCCCCTGAAGCAGCACGCCGTTCGGCAAAGTGATAAGGCCGGGGCGCGTCTTGGCGACCTCTTCCAATACCTGGGTAGAGCGCCGGAACAGTGACGCCGTGCGAGCTTTGCCGATCGAGACATCAATGCTGCCGACCAGCGCGCCGTCCATGCGCTGAAAACTTAACAGATGACCGCCCTCATCGACGACGGCGATGTCGACCACCCAGTTATTCGCCTTTGCCTCGGCGATTGCGCCTGCGATGATCTTGTTGGCAGCGTCAAGGCTGAGTGTCTTCTTGTCCAGCACCTGCGCTTGCGCGCCCAGGGAAAGGACGCAAAAAGCGGCGAATGCCAGGCATCGTTTGAGGGGTGAAGTGACCATCGGAGTTCTCCTTTTGTTGTATGCGCCGGGTTGCCCGCGCTTTGTTATTGAGGTCGAGCCTCTGCACTATAAACCACGCCCTGTCATCGACTGCAAAAATTCAGCCGCTGGATAATCTGACAGAGGAACAGGACATAGCATATTGAAAATGAATTTTATTCCCATGTATTCTTAATTTGCTAAATAATCGGGCAATCAAAAATCAAGCATTTGATGAGGCGCCGTTATCGCCAATGACAAATCTGTCATTCATTTCGGTGTTCAGATACACTGCCAAAACAAAATAACAGTTCCGTCATAACGGAAGGAGGCCCCATGAATCGAATTCGTCTGGTGAGCACAGTCGCTGTGATGTGCGGGCTTGGCAGTCTCTCTGCCTACGCGGCTCAAAATGATCAGCTACCCACCGATCTCGTCGCGCTGCCGGATGGCTCGATCAACGTTGCGGTCTACGCGTCTCACCAGTCGCTGAGCGGTCCGTGGATGGATGGCAGCAAACTCCGTCCGGGCGAAGGCTCTGTCACCCTCGGCGCCTTCCGCATCAACCGGCATTTTGTATTCGGCGATAACGACAAATACTCGATCGCGCCAGTGATGGCGCTCACCACCGTCTCATCGGAAGCAGACGCCAAACTGGTGACTGCCTCCGGACGCGAAGCCTCAGGTTTTGGCGACCTTCGGCTGGGTACCGTCTTCTGGTTTCACAAAGATAATGTCAACCGCGAGTATGCGAATGCCAGCGTGTTCTTCTCTCTGCCAACCGGCGATTACGAACCAGCGAAAGCGGTTAACGTTGGCGAGAACCGGATGAAGACCATTCTGTCGATGGGCTGGATGCAGCCGCTCGGCAGCCACTGGGTGCTTGACCTGATTCCTGAAATCGCGTTTTTTGGTGATAACACGCGCTATCTGGGCAACCGTCGGCTGAGTCAGGACACGGCGTACGCCATGACCGGCATGCTGCGCTACAAAGCGACACCCAAGCTGCACTGGTATACCACCGCGCAGCTGAACCGTGGCGGTGAAACGCAGTTGGATGGCGTGCGAAGAACGGGCGCGCCGAACAATACGCGTGTCGCCGTCGGGGCGATACTGTTTGGCAGCAATAACCACATGCTGCAGCTGCGCTACTCGCGTGATGTTCAGATAGACAATGGTTACCGCGCCGACGGAGAGATGGCGGTCAGATGGTCCACTTACTTCAAGTGATCGTTCCCACCGAGCGCCACACGGTCATCGCGATTAAAAGATCTTGAGCCTGCCGGTCGCTTGAGGAGCCGCCCGGCGCAATATCAACAGCGCCGCCTCGCGCCTGTCCAGCAGCGACAACAGGCGGATATCGACCTGACGTGCATGATCGTAGGTTGCTGCCGACACGGGCACGCCATAGGCCCTCAGCTGGTCCAGTTCATCAATCAGATCTTCGATACGGGTAACACGAGTCATTCGGTTTGCCTGCGGTTGTTGGGCGGTTGTTTTGCGATTGTTTGATGAATGACCGATCAGACAGCCCGGTCGATCCACCGGCCAGCATCAGGCCGGCCCGGCAAATGCAACAGCCCGCTGCGGTCATACACCAGCTCGCGATACACTTCACCCGAATTTCGGTCCGACACCGTCACCCTGATCGAGCGGCTGTTCAGGTCAACATCGAACGACATTCGACGCCAGGATATCGAAGCCTCGGTGGCAGACACCTTGGACGCCGGTAGCGCGTCGGGCGTCGTCGGCGAGGTCTGCGTTTTTTCCAGATCGCCAGCGGCAAGCGCACGCTTGGTTACACCCGCCGCGTGCTGGAATGGCATCGTCGAGAGTGAGTCACTGTTTGAGCTGACGCGCATGGCAGATGTCACGCTTCAGAATTGCACGAACAGCCAATACGCATTCGCCGTCAGCAGCAAGCCGACGAGCCCTGCGGCGGTCGATGCATGCAGCATATTCATCGAGCGATACAGCACGCCCCAGAAGGCCATGCCCAGCCCCAGCAGGATGATCGACTGCGCATAGGAGAACCATTGCTGACGCTCGGCCGCGACCGCGCTCGCTCCCTGATGCTGCTGCGACAGCGACACCAGTTCCTGCTTGCGGCGCTCCAGAAACTGATCAGCTTTCTCGCGATCCGACAGTTCTGCGGCGCTGACCATCGCGCCCGCCTCGGCGTAGGCGACTGACGAAGCCGCTGCAGAAGCGGCAGACGCTCCTGCAGCGGATGCTGCCGGCGCAGCTGTTTGGGCCAGCCCGGCCTGCACGGTCTCTCCCGACAGGGTCACCGCGTTCGGTGCGACGCGGTACACCGACTGCTGCACCGTCGTCATCTGATGCACCGTGCGCGCATCTGTCGCGAGATTCTGGTGGGTGATGAACGCACGCTCGGCGACGGATTCGCCGACCAGGGTCGTGCCATAGGTGAGAAACAGCGCGGGCAGCAAGGCAGCGCTCCACTGACGCAGCTTCTGGTTCAGGCGGGCTTCCTCTTTGTTAGCTGGTGCCGGGCTCTCGCTCATGATCGGTCCTCCTGCATCGGCGCCGAACAACATGGGCTCGGACGCCATCCATTCCTCAATCGTTTTGGTTTCTTCCTCGACGACTGGCATCGCGGGTATCGCAAAACGCTCTTTCCGCTCAATCGGCACCACCGGCAAGGGCGGCAGCCGGCTGGCGGCGATGATGGACTTCGTTGCCAGCATCGCTTCCAGATAGTTTTCAATCGTCTGCGTGCGCTCGCTGATGGACAACGCGCGATCGGAAATCTCGTCCTCCAGCCAGGGACCGCGATCATCTTCGTCGGGATCGGCATCGAAGGACTTTCGGTCATCGATCAGATTCTTCGCGGGCCGCTGTGCCGCCGCATCGGAGAGATCGCGTTTCTTCTCTGGCGCATCGGCGTCCTTCCAGTGACGCAACGGGTCGGTGGCCGTTGCATCGTCGTAGCGATGGCCGTCGGTCTTCGCGGCATCCTGAAACGCGCGCGGATCGGACGGCCCTTCACCAGTGCTGCGCTTACTGTCCGTGGACGCCTCCGCATCCGCTGCGGTGCGACGATCTGCAGGTCCGTCACCGGCTCCCGCAGGGCGGTTGGCAGCGCCGTCCGCATCGCGGGCGGTGCGCAGATCTGATGGCCCGTCCGCACTTCCTGCCTTGCGGCTGACGGCCCCATCGCTGTCACGGGCCGTGCGCATGTCCGATGGCCCGTCGGCGCTTCCTGTCTTGCGGCTGACCGACCCATCGCTGTCACGGGCCGTGCGCATGTCCGCTGGTCCGTCGGTGCCGCCGGAACGAAGCGCGCCACCCAAGCCCTCCGCGTCACGCGCGGCGCGCAGATCCGATGGCCCGTCGGCGTTTGCTCCGGCACGTCTGCTGAGCGGTCCCTCGGCGTCACGCACCGCACGCAGATCGGCAGGGCCATCCTGCGTTCCCTCCCGGCGAGCGCCCGCGCCCTCCGCATCTCTGACGGCGCGCAGGTCGGCAGGGCCGTTCGCCTCCTGGTTTGTCTTGCTGCCAGTGTCCAGACCCTGATCGCGCGCGTTCTGTCGCAGCGATTCCACTGCCATGCCCTCATCGAACTGCTGACGAAGATCGTCGATGTTGTCCTGCATCGTGGTCGAGATCACCGCTTCGAGCTGATCCGCATTACCCGCCACCGAGCGCGAGGCGGCGGTGTGCCCGCCCTTGCCCGCCTTGCCCGGATCGCCCGTCTCTTCGTCCCAGGTGCGCTTGCGTTTGAAGACCACGCCTTCCTCACGACGCCCCTGTCTGCGCGAAGAGGGCAAGGGCGCTGCACTGGGTGTCGGTGCCCTGCCCTCGGCCGGCACATCGTTTTTCAGGCCAATGACATTCAGGTAGCTGCCAATGCCCTTGGGATCCAGCCCGAACGCAGAGATCATCCGTTTGAACAGCTGGTGCTCAGCATTCGCTACCACGCGATCCGACATCATCGTGTCGCAGGCATTCAGCAGGATGCACAGACGCTGCTTTTCATTCAGCAGACCGGCGGCGGCGGAGAGAAATGTGGGGGACCCGACCTGGCTTACATAGCGCAGACTGGCCTTGAGCAAACTGGGGGAAACGGCGGCCACGGCATTGAGCCGGCCGATTTCTTCCTCGGCCATGGCGCCGTCAGCCGACATCATGTACAGCATCGACACCAGCAGCGCCATCGGCGGCGTCACAGTGCCTGCGGGCGGCACGACGCTGAAATCGCCGAGTATCGAGGTCGTATCTTTGACCGAGATGACATCAAAGTAAGGCTGGAAGCTGGTCTTGGTGTGCCCTAAAGCGACGAGCAGTCGGTCAAACAGACCCAGCTCTGCTTCAGAGAGCTTGCCATCCGCCATCAGCGAGTCGCAGACATTCAGCAGCAGACACAGTCGCGACCGGGCATCGAGCAGGGACGGTGCTGCCTCCAGAAACTGCTCAACGCTGTGCGACTCGACATAGGCCACGGCGCGGTGCAGGGTATTTTCATCTGCGCCAATCACCGACTGCAGCTGACTGCTCTCGCGCTCCGAGATATCGCCATCGACCGCCATCATGTACAAGATGGCAGATACAATCGCCAGATAGGGGGTCAGCTTGGTGTCTGCCGAGGAGAGTGCGGCCTTGCCTTTGCGTCCTCCTGTCAGAGCTTTGAAGAGGTCAGGCGATCCCATGGCAGCCTCAGAGCGCTCCTTGAGAGCCGGAGCCGAACGTCCCCGACTGGCAAACATGCCCGTGATGGGTGAAACTGAGGGAAATTAGCTTGCTCATGGTAGAGACACTACCCCCGAGCACCGTCGAGCGGGATGACGATCGCGTAATCTGCAAATTGAATTACAGGATTGTCACGACCAGTTCCGACTTTCGCGGATTTTCCCTCCAGACGCCCAGTAAACACGTCAATCAGGGCTGCAACGCACGCCGGACAAAAATAACAATGATGTAATCGACGCCGTTGGCAATCCGACTACCATAGGGGCTGCAAGGGGAAGAACTGCCTTTCAGTCACCGGAAGATTGAGGGATTCCGGCACAGAGTTAACAAATAAAAAACGAATGACTGCCTCCTCCACCAAACTGCTGCTTGTCGAGGACGAGATCCGCATCGCCGAATTCGTGATCCCGGATTTGCGAGCCGCTGGATTCCAGGTTACCCACGTGAAGGACGGCGCGAATGGCCTGACCGCCATACTCAGTGGCGAGCATGATCTGGTGATTCTGGATGTCATGCTGCCGGTGCTGAATGGTTTCGAAGTACTGGCTAAGGTCAGGGAAATGAGTAACCCGATTCCTGTCATCTTTCTGAGCGCGCGCAGTGAGCTGCCCGACCGCCTGCATGGCTTTCAGATCGGAGCCGACGATTATCTGCCGAAGCCCTTCTTCGTCGAGGAGCTGATCGCCCGTGTGCGTGCCATCATTGCCCGCAAGAGCGGTCAGGTATCGGACGAGATGGTGGTCGGGGGCCTGTCACTGAACAAAGTGAATCATCAGGCGGTCTGGAAAGGCTCGTCCACCCAGCTGAGTCAGCGTGAATTCAGTCTCGTCGAGTGCCTGATGCGTTCGCCGAACCGCATCTTCTCGCGCCAGCAGATACTGAAAAATGTCTGGGGCATCAACTTCAACCCTGAGACGAACGTGGTCGATGTCTGCATACAGCGCATCCGCAAAAAACTGAACCGACAGAACGGCGACGGAAAACCCTTCCCGATCGAGACCATACGCGGTGTTGGCTACCGGTTCAGGCAGGAGGACGACCATTGAAAAAATCTTTCCACCTGCATCTGTTCATTCGCATCTTCATTGCCACCGCCGTCATCATCTACTCGAACCGCATCCTGGCGCATTACCTGACCACTCGCCATCTGTACGAGCGCATCCAGGAGAACATTGCTCGCACGCTGGACACCTGCCAGAACGAAGCCGCCAACTCCAAAGTCTTCTTGCTGTGTGCAGCCCGCAGCAGCCGGGGTGAGGCTCTCAGCAGCGTCAGCGAATACTATGTGCTGTGCGAACCCCAGGACGGTCAGAGCCAGCCCGAGGAAGATCTGCCCTGCACTCGCTCGAAACAGGCTGATCCGTCGCAGTACACCGAGCTGAAATCCATCGGCGACTCCATACAGATGGGCCGCCTGATCATCGATGGTGATGAATGGCTGGCTTTTTCTCAGCCGAATGCTGCGGACAAGGCTCGCGTGATGATCCGGCAAGCCGACATTGCACAGTACGTCAACAGCATCTGGAATCTGCGTGATCGGATACTGATTTTGGTGCTGCCCGTCGTTATTGCCATGCTCACTGCACTGACGCTCTTCATGACCTGGAGCGCAATGCGACCCATACGCCAGCTGGAAAAATCACTGACCGGACTCACTTCGCGCAACCTCGACAAACCCCTCGATGTATTGCCGCCTTACCGCGAGTTCAGTAAATTCGTGAACGTCTTTGAACAGCTGCGCGAACGCCTGAATGAAAGCTTTCTGCAGACCCGACGTTTTGCCGCAGATGCCTCACATGAATTGCGCACGCCACTGACGATCTTGCGCGGCAATTCAGAACGGCTGATCGCCGAACTGCCGACCGGTTCCGACGCGCAGATTCGCATGCGGCTCATTGGTGACGAAATCGAGCGCCTGATCGAGATCACGGAAAAACTGCTCCTGCTCTCACGAGCCGACGCCAGCAGCATCCGATATGACATGCATCCCCTCTCCTTGTCGGATCTGATCACCGAACTGGCCAGTGATGCGACCAGCTTCCAGCCAAAGCTGAAAATCGATCTGCAGGTGGAGCCTGAGGTGTACTGGACATGCGATCACAGTCTGACACAACAGCTGCTCTACAATCTATATACGAATGCAGCCAAATACAATGCAGCAGAAGGATGGATCAGATTTGCTCTGACAAAAAAAGAAGACCGGTTCGTCTTAAGCGTGGAAAACCCCTGCGACAACATCCCGCCTGACCTGACCGAGCGGGCATTTCAGCGCTTCTATCGTGGCGATGCTGCCCGTGGCCGCAAAGTCGATGGCGTGGGCCTGGGTCTGAGTCTGTGCCTCGAAATCGCCCGGCTGCATGGCGCACAACTCAGCCTTCAGGTGAGTCCGCAGAAGACTGTGATCGCGACGCTGGAGGGGCCGCTGAATGCGTCAGCTAACTGAGTTCGCACGAACAAGATTCACCCGTCAGTCAATCTCGGCGCAATTAAAATAGGAAATGTAATCGACCGGGCTGTCAACGAAGCCGTGCTCGCGCACGAGCTTGAGGTCATCGATAATGAAAATCGCATTCACGAAGCGCGGCGGATATGCCTTTCCATCGACGCT
>JACCEC012711473.1_pt1 | contig 22511 bp, 23 predicted proteins | sample 7450121 | NCBI WGS metagenome assembly JACCEC01 (sample SAMN15323455, study PRJNA562643) | freshwater metagenome | isolation source: river surface water | place: USA:Blue River Watershed | collected 2017-08-18 | reverse complement strand
TATATGTCCAAGGGCCTGTTATTTGCATCGCCACCCGACCTGCAATAAAATCTCCTTCTTCATACCCTCTTTCGGGTATGGATAATTTACCAGAACCTTCTGTTAAGAAATCTTGCCAAAATTGGGTCGCAGCGATCGCACCCGGATTGATTAAATTAGGGCGATTATTTTCAACAATTGTTCCATTAGAACTTAATAAAAACGGAAACCAAGTGAAAACCGTCCATTCTCCTTTTCCAAACGGAATTAACATTCCATATTGTTCAGGTTTGCCATCACCATTGCGATCAATCGTGAGTTTTTTCGCCACCTCTTTTAAGTCTTGCCAAGTTTTAGGTAATTCGGTAATTCCGGCTTGTTCAAATAATTTAGGACGGTAAAAAATCCCAACATTACTGGTATATAGAGGAATTGACCAGAGATGACCATTTAATTTATTTTCCTCAAGCATATTGGGATATAATTCGGACTTAATTGGCAATTGATCCAACCAATCTTCCAGGGGAACAAGAGCATCTAAATCCACCAGTTGACCTGTTAATTGAGCAGAAAAAGAAAGGATATCTGGGGGAGAATTTGCCACCACAGAGGTCAAAATTTTAGGTAATTGTTGGTCAAGTTGACCTGCAAAAATTGAGTCAACCTGAATATTTTTATGGGTTTGATTAAATCGTGCCACTAATTCGTTAAAAACGTCTCGATTCGGTGGAGGGTTCAATCCCTGCCATAACGTTAAGTGAATGATGTTCTGATTTTTATTGGTGGCACTTTGGCAGCCTGAAAAAATCAGTAAAAACACAGTAAAAATAACCGCAATTAATCCCATTTTTTGATGAGATTTAGCCCGGTTATGATAGATATTAATTATCCAATTTTTGAAAGACCGAATTTTGAACATCGTTATTTTTTATAAATTATTAATCGTAAACTGATTACAGATACCATCTTCTGAAAAATTGTAAATATACGTTTTTAGTTCAGGTACTTTTGCGGTTTTAAATTGTTTTTCTGCTCTTTCCCATAAATCTGGATCTTCTCCATAATGTATATTTTGGAACCCTTGTAATTGAAATATAACATGACGTTTAACAAAAAAAGTCGGTGCAATGGCACAATCTAAAACATTAATTAGTTTTCCGGGTTGATAATAATCAGCGACAAACCGATCTTCTTTGGTGTCATACCCTCCCATAATAAAATCAACTTCAGGATGATCGTTCATATACTCCCAACGTAATTCTAAATGATTGGGGTGATATTGATCATCGCTATCAAGAAAAGTAATATATTTTCCAAAGGACGCTTGAATTCCTGCATTTCTGGATAAAGCTTGTTTTCGATTTTTATGTTTGAGATAGCGAATATTTTCCCATTGTTCCAGAAAGGGATTAATAATTTCAAAGGTCTGATCTTGACTCCCATCATCGACAATGAGTAATTCCCAATCTTTAAAGGTTTGATTAATCACGCTATTAATACAATCGTTTAAATAGTGAGCTCGATTGTAAGTGGGTAAAATAATTGAGATTTCTGGAGTATAGGAAAAATTGAGAGGACTCATAGAATTAAGTATATTTTACGAAGCAGGGACGCTACTACTAGAGATACTTAGCAGTTTATCATGTTTTTCCCGATTCTTAAACAATGCCCTACTGGAAAACTTTAACAAGACTGACATCAACGTTTTCTTGGGTCATATTCAGATCAATACATCCTAAAATAATTAGGATTTTATTTTAAGTAATCCCTGAGTCGGACTGAATAAAAATGCTAAGATAAATAATCCTGATGTTACTAATACAATGGCAGGGCCAGAGGGGAGATTATAAAAATAACTCAGGTACATTCCACTAATACTAGAAATAACTCCAATCATCACACCTAATATCATCACTTGATGGAGACGTTCTACTAATAAATAAGCGGTGGCTGCTGGAGTAATTAATAAGGAGAGAACTAAGATCACTCCAACGGCTTTTAAACTGGCAACAATGGTTAAAGCAATTAATCCCATTAATCCTAAATTTAGCAATTTAACGGGTAAACCTGTGGCTTCCGCACCCAAGGGATCGAAGGTATAAAACAAAAGTTCTTTATAGATTAAGGCAACAACTGTTAGAATAATAATGGCAATAATAAAGGTATCTCGAACATCCGCGACCGTTACGCCTAAAATATTACCAAATAAAAAATGATTTAGGTCAATTTTATTATCTTTCTGGACTAATGTAATTAAGGTAATCCCCAAGGCAAAAAACGCGGAAAATACGATTCCCATTGCGGCATCTTCTTTAATTCGGGAATAGGTTCTAATCACATTCATGCAAAGGGTACTCAAAATTCCAGCAATAAACGCCCCGACAAAAATATTAGCATTCAGGATAAATGCGATCGCTAATCCGGGTAAAACCGAATGACTAATAGCATCTCCTAATAACGCTAATCTTTGTACCATCAAATAGCTACCAACAACAGCACAAATAATCCCCACTAAAATCGCAATCGTTAGCGATCGCTGCATAAAACTATATTGTAAAGGTTCAATTAACAGATTCAACATTTGATATCAACTCAAAAAATGTAGGGTGCGTAAGTAAAGCGCACGCACCAAATTTTACAAAACATTTATAGCGTGTAACGCTCTTAGAACAGAGAATAGGGAATGAGTTTGATGGATTTAGAAGTATTAAAAACTCTCTATCCGTAGTGCTATAAAACTAGAAACAAAGGTTAAGCGACTTTTTCCGCAAAGAAAAACACTCGACCCCCATAAGCTTGTTGTAAATAGTCTTCTTTTAAAACTTGTTGACGATTTCCCGCAGCAATCAATTCTCGATTCAGTAAAATTAAATCATCAAAATTAATAATAGATTCCCCTAAATCATGATTAATGACTATCACAATTTTTCCTGATGCAGCTAACTCTCGAAATAAACTAAAAATTACCGCTTCTGTTTTCTGATCAATTCCCACAAACGGTTCATCAAAACAAAAAATTTCCGCTTCCTGCGCCAAAGATCTCGCTAAAAAAACACGCTGTTGTTGACCCCCCGAAAGTTGACCAATGGGGCGATTTTTATACTCAACCATTCCCACCCGTTCTAAAGCTTGAGTGGCGATGCGACGACTAACCCCGGAAAAGGGACGCAACCACCCGGTTTTCCGCACTCTCCCCATCATCACAATATCCCACACCGTCACCGGATAGTCCCAGTCAATCTGCGATCGCTGGGGGACATAAGCCACCCGTTGGCGTTGCTGACTCAAGGGTTTTCCGTCATACAGTACCGAACCCGCAGCCATGGGAACTAACCCCAGCATCGCTTTCATCAAGGTACTTTTCCCCGCCCCATTCGGGCCAATAATACCCGTTAGCCGTCCGGGTTGAATGTCTAAACAGATATCTTGTAGCGCTTCTACCCCGCGATAGTTGACGCTGAGGTGATGGACAGTCAGAGACTGATGCAGAGGATGGGGGAATTTCAGGGTGTTCATAGCCGTTTGATCCATTGCTATCTGTAGTTTATGGAGTGGGTTCCCCATTGATTTCTTGATTAGGGAAGAATTTAAGGGGCGACTTTAGGAATAGTATAGTGCAACAATGAACAAATTATGAAATAATTAATGAAAAAATTATGAAAATGCCTAACAGTATGATAAAAATAATCGCTTATAAGCCCCTCTCTGTAAGATTTTGGAGTCTGTTACTGGGAGTAATCTTAAGTGGATTAAGTAGTTGTACTCAATCAAAACCAGAGAATTCTGTTAACGGGGATCAACCCAAAGTGGTATCGACCAGTACCATTATTGCTGATTTAACCGAACAAATTGCTGGGGATGAAATTGACCATCAAGGAATATTACAACCCGGTGCAGATCCCCATGTTTATGAACCTGTCCCCCAGGATAGTATTGCTTTAGAAAAAGCGGATTTAATTTTATATAATGGTTATCATTTAGAACCCGGTTTAATTAAATTAATCAAAGCAGCATCCACCTCTGGAAAAAAAGTGGCTGTGGGAGAAGTGGTTAAACCCTTAGATTTTCAATATCAAGGACAAACACAACCCGATCCTCATGTTTGGGGAACGGCTAAAAATGCTATTTTAATGGTGAATAAAATTAGGGATGAGTTAATTTTATTATCTCCCGAAGATCAAGCTATTTTTAATAAAAATGCTGAAAAATTAACCCAAGATTTAAAAAAATTAGACCGTTGGATTCAACAACAAATTTCAACAATTCCCCCCAATCAACGAAAATTAGTTACAACCCATGATGCGTTTCAATATTATGCTAATGCTTATGGATTAGAGGTAATCGGAACTTTAATTGGAATTAGTACGGAAGAACAACCCAGTGCAAAAACCGTTAAAGATTTAGCAACTGCAATTCAAAAAGCAGGAGTTTCCGCTATTTTTGCCGAAACCACAATTAACCCTAAATTAATTACAACCGTTGCTGAAGAATCCGGTGTTAAATTAGCTCCAGAACAATTATATTCTGATTCGATTGGAGCACCAGGGAGTCAAGGAGACACCTATATTAAGATGTTAGTTAAAAATACGAAAACTATTGTAGAAGCACTAGGAGGGAACTATACCCCTTTTACACTAAACCCAGTGGTTATCCCTTCTCAAAAGAATAGCACCCATGATCATTAATTAGTTATTTGATAGAAACCCAGTTTATCGCTAGTAATTAATCAAGTTTTACCCCCCAAAAAAATAGGCTCAGTAGGACTTGTACAAGCGTAGGAGGCACCGCCATTGGGCAAAGTAGAAAATGCAGGACAACTACCCCAAGTGCATTGAGCCGCTGCTAAGAATTTTTCGTGGTCTTTGCTTTTGAGACATTTAGCCCAGGCTTCCGGGTCAGTTCCAGCACTAGAGCATTTCATAGTTAAAGAAAAACCGATGGCTTTAAGTGCACAAACTGCATTAACGTTACAAACACCTTTTCCGTACTTTTTGCTGTAGATCTCTTTTCCACCGGGAAGTGAACTTGAATTAACCGTGGTTACTGTGTACAGACTACTCGCTTCACTAATTGCACTAGAGGTTGACACGGGGGTTCTCGAAGTTATTCTGGTTTCACTCGGACTGTGCAGTAGGGTTGTTGGAGTCATTCTGGGTGGTTGAGAAACAGTATTCAGGACATTAGTCCATTCTGTCGTCAAAGAGGTCTTTTTCTTGCTGGTGTGATTGAGGTCAGTTTGATTGAGAAGGTCATCGAGGTCGGTACTATCGCTACTGGAAAATAACAAGGCTTGGGATGGCTCAGGGACTATGACCAGTGCTGTGAGTGTGAGTAAGGTTGAACCCGCAATAGAGGTGAGTAATTTTTTCATAGGTCTATATTGTTGAGTGAGCTTAAATAAAAATCCCGATTTTTTGGGTATTAGTTGTAACATCATGTGATCGATGTTTGGGAAAATATATAACCCCTTTATTGATTGATAATAGCACTATAATCCTTGACTAGCAATAGAAAAATCGGAAAATTCAGTCAAATTACACACAAGTCTATTCCTTTTCAATTCAAGTATAATATAATACTAAGTGTAGGGATGCTCAGTATAAACACTGAGATTATAATGGGTGAATGGAATTTCTCAAGGAGTGAAATCATCCCAGGAAGAAAACTTTCTGATAAGATCAGGATTTTTTTCCAACCTTATAGAATTTCAAACCTGAGACTATTAACCAATAGTTATTTGTGTAAAAATATTGTTATGAAGTCTAAAACTTCCAGTAAAATTTCATCTCAAGCTGCTGGTTTTTTAAAGTTAGCAGGAGTCATTTTATTTCTGGTGTCGCTGGTTAATATTGCCTTACTATTTTTTCCGTTCAATTTAGGAGATGTAGAATGGCAAATTCAGTTTACTAGCCAAATAGCCGAGCAGGGGATTATTCCTATTTTAGCGATTGCTCTAATGTTTTGTGCCTATGGATTAGAAGATTTAGCGGGGGTTACAGCCGATCAAACACAATCAAAATTTAATACTTTAAAATTTTGGGTTTATTTAATCTCCACTATTTTAGGAGTCATTTATCTATTATTAATTCCTCTTCATGTTGCGAGTCTCTCGGTGGCAACGAATCAAACGATTGAACGGGCTAATCAAGAAGCTGAAAAAGCAAAAAAACAAGTGTCTGAACAATTGCAACTACAACAAACTCAAATGCTTGATTTATTACAAAATAATCAAAAACTAGAAGAATATGTCGCCAGTCAACAACTAACACCGGAAGAATTAGAACGCCTGGAAGAATTTAAAAAAAATCCCGAAGCTTTAAAACTCCAAGCCTCAGCCTTTAATGAACAATTCAAACGGGATATTGAAGAACGCCGTCAGCAAGCTGAAATCAAATCCAAACAAGGAAGTTTTAAATCCGGTGTCAGAATTGGCTTAACCAGCTTGCTATTAGCCAGTTGTTATCTCACCATCGGCTGGAGTGGATTAACCGATGGAAAAGCACGTAGAAAAACCCGCCGTTAGCCGACTCCTCCCTTTTAATTAAGAATTAGTTTCTGGCTGAGGTTGGGGGTCTTTTGGGATGGGTTGACTAGACTCCAGGGGTTTTTGTTCAATCGAATTAGCAGGTTGTTGTGTTTCGGAGGTTGGTGGCGTCGGTTGTGTTGCAGGTACAGCAGCACCATCCGGCGTGTTAGCAGGTTCAGGGGTTTGATGATTAACCGTTCTACAATTCTCCTCACTATTAAACTGAAATTGGATTGGATAAGCTTTGGGTGCATTCGAGGCTGGAAAAGGCATTTCTCTAACAGCCGCTTTTGCAGCATCATCGAGTAGCGGATAACCTGTCGCTAATAATAATTCTGGCCCTTGTAAAATTTCCCCGGTTTCACTCACCGCCACCCCAATTAATGCTTTACCTGTTAACTTTTGTTCACAAGCTGCATTGGGATATAAATTGTTAACTCCGATGGGAGAACTGGTTTCTAAATTGGGATAGTTTGCCAGTAAACCATTTACCCAGTCCAGATAAGCGCCTCCTCCTTGTAACATGGCGGTTTGTTGTTCGTTAACCACCCCTTCTGGGGCGGGTGTTGGGTTGGAATTAGCAGTTGGTTGTTGTAAACCATTCTCAAGTCCAGCCAAAATTGAACCTTTCGGGTTAGAGGGTTGCGGTTGAACATTGGAGTTATTTCCAGAGGTTGGGGTATTGGCAGCAGGAGTTGTATTGTTATTGGGATTCGGAGTTGTCGGGGTACAATTAGCATTATTAAACATCGGTGGACAGTCCACGTCCTGACCTAATTCTCGAATTAACTGTTGTCGCAAGGCTAATTCATCATTAGGAGGTAAATTACCCGGTTGTTTTAACTCTCCGGGTTGATCACTCGGAGGTGGTGGAGGAGGATTAGAATCATCAAAGCTTAAAGGTGGCCCTGGAACAAAGGATAAAGACGGACTAGAGTTAGGCAAAAATCCAATCGAACCTGAATTAAGATTATTGGAATTCGATCCTTGATCAACCACTGGAGGTAAACGATAGGTGGGAAAACTGGGGGAATTATTGGGGGGAGGTAGAGGAATATTCGTTGGCCATACCGGAAGGGACGCAGCCTGCATAAAGTCTTCCGGTGCTGGGGGGGGAACAATATTATTGGTGGATGGGACGGGAAGAATCGATAAAGACGGGGACAGAGCTCTTAAGGGAGTAAACGATAATTTAGGGGGAGCCGCTGGATAAACCCGACTAATTTGTTCGGGAGACAGTTCAACAACTTGAACCGTTGGCGGTAATTTAACGGATTTAGAATAAAAATTAAAATTTTGAATATTAGCAGCAAATAACCCATGTACTCCCACAGATGCTAACACACACCACACAATAGGCGGACGGAAGGTAGGCGGTAAAAATTCGGTTGATGGTATTGAAGCTGTCATAATAAATTTTAAGAAAAAAGTAATAGAAGCTTAACAGGTTTAACAGGCAAGATGCCTGTTCCACATGGGCTACCCAGTTTGATCCGACTTTGTTTTAACAATTAGGATAGAAAAATAGGATAAACATAAATGGGGGCGATCGCTTAACCCAGTATAAATGACTTGATTGGGTAGGGTCGCCCGTTCCACAATATACGCCTGTTCTAGCAAATTGAACCGTTTTAAAACGTCCCAAACTTGCTGATAAACGGAACTCACTTTCATCAACACCACAACATCCGCCCGGTGCAGGGTTGTTTCTAACTCAGCGATCGCATAAATTGCAGGTAAAATCGCTAAGGTTTGATCCCGAATCGTTAGGGGAATTCCTAAACTCGCCACCGCAGCCAGGGGAGAACAAATTCCTGGGATAGCCTGCACTACTACTTCAGGACGAAATTTTTGTAGGGTTTGTGCCAAGTAGGTGAAGGTACTATAAAAACTCACATCTCCTTCTGAAACAAACGCCACATCCTGTCCTTGTTCCAAATAGGGCCACAACGTTTCGGCGGCTTGTTGCCATGCTTGGTTAAGTAGGGCATCATCTTGAATGTAGGGAAAGGTTAAGGGGAGTTTAAGTTGGCCTGAGTTTAACCAAGGGGTAATGATTTGTTCGGCGATGCCGGGTTTATCCCCAACTCCAGCCGGAAAAGCCACAATGGGAACTCTTTGCAAGAGATTATAGCCTTTTAAGGTGATTAATTCAGGATCACCTGGCCCAGCACCAATACCATAAAGTTTACCCCAGGATTGAGAGTCATGATCATACATAAAAATAATCGGTTCCTCAGTAGATAGAATTTTTGGGGAACAAGTAATAGGGATTCCCCATTCATTATTAATCATCACAAAAAAGCCCTCGAAAATATAATTTCCAGGACTTAATAAATCTGATTAGATAGGAGGCACAAAATACCGAATAATTTAAGCAATATTACTAAAAATTATTGCTCCTAAAGCCCCAGCAACACTTACAGCAATTAATAAGTTTGTGAAGAAACGACCTGATTCTTGATTAAAGCCTAGGGCCTTATCTTCTTGACCTGCTGTAAAGAACAATGACCAGGCTTGGTTGGCATTGATCACTTCAGAGGGAGTATTAAAACTCGGTCTAAATACAACCGGGCCTAGTAAGTAGTAGTTAGGAAAGTTAAAGTCAGTTTTCATTGGGATTCTCCAAAATAATAAGTACAAAATCTCTTGACAATATTGTTTTTATAGACTTGTTAGCCAGCCAATCAATCCATGTCCAGTCAGGACTTCCATAGCCAATACTGAAACAAATCCAATCATTGCTAACCGACCATTGAGTTTTTCGGCGTATTCGCTGAAGCCAAACTGCTGGGCATCATCAACATACATTTTGGGTTCAACGGCATAAACATTAGCTCGTCCGCCATCTTCAATGATTTGTCCGCGAGTTGTCATCGTCTTAAATCCTTGTTTTGCTTTATGTAAATTAATATAACAGAATGTAAAGAATTATTGCGATAGTCTTGGCAAAATATTTTTTTCACTCCCAGTTGCCCCTGAATTATGTCTATTGGGATGGAGTCGCCGGACATCCATTGCTGAGTAGCTAACCTATATATAGGATAGAACGCCGTAACTTGGCGGAAAGCCACTGCTGTTGACACTCCCCGCTCTCAAGAGACGGGGATTCTTCAGCAGTCCAGAGACGGACTCTTAAAGGCATAGTCAAAGTGCCCCTAGACACTGCGCAAAGATTAATTTCTAGCGTTATGCTTACTTTACGAATTACTGATAACTGATTTTGTAGGAATTCCTTTTGAAGCCGTTTCTGATATTTCTTGGGTTTTGAAATTAATTCCCGAAAAAGTTTGATAATCTTCTAAGGTTCTAACTGTTCCAATATCATAAATTTCTAAACTTTCACCCGCTTCTAAAGGATTAATTCGTAAGATTTTTTTGATGCGTTCTCTGGATTTTTGTTCTAATTTGTACCATTCAGAATGAATATCCCAATGTTTTTTAGCATTAGTGCGAGTATAATAGTGATAAAGGGTAATTTGATGGGGGTAAAAAATATCCCATCCCTTCGTCCAAGCTCTTGTTGCCAAGGTCACTTCTTCTCCTCGAAAATACAGAAAGGGATCATAGGGAAGTTCTAAATAAAATTGTCGAGGAGCAAAAATAAATCCTCCAGCCAGAAACATTCCTAACTGGGGTTCAGAATAGGATGCTAGGCTTTCTCCTGCAATAAAACTCAGGATACCTTGTTCATCAAAATGATGGGCTGTTAAACGAGTACAGGGATAACCCGGTGGAATTTCATCTGGGGGAATATAAGGCGGAGTATAGGCTGATAACACGGGTTTAGGACTCGGACATTGAGAAAGTTGTTGCAATAATAAACTATCCCAGCCTTCAACAAATCGATGATGACTATCTAATTGTAAAATAAAATCTTCATCTTGAAGTAACCGTTGACCGAGGGATCTCGCCCAACATACACCCAGGGATTGTCGAGCATCAATTTCGATCATTTTACAGGGGAATTCCTGCATGATTTCTGTTATATTTTCATCTTCACCCGAAATAAATTGCCAAACAATTCCAAAGCTAATTTTTTCAGGACGATCAGCTTTTTTTAGGGCATCTTTTAAGGTGGGAATCAGTTCACAATCTCGATAGGCAGCTAAATGTAAAAATAGTTTAGGATCAGTAAAATTAAGAGCAGGTAAGGATAGGAATTGAGTGGGTGCCTCTGAAATCGGAACAGGAGAACTAGCCGATGGAGTTAGAGTTTGAGTCTGTGCCATTTCTAATATTTTAAAGGCAACGGCGGCTCGTTCTGATGCAGGCAAAGTTTCATTAATCAAAATCGAATCTAAGGTTTTGATCGATTGAGACACGAGCATTTGCAGGGAGGATTCTAACATCACGATTCTCCTCTAAAAATCACGAAAATCAGGGTCATAGAATATAAGAAATCAAGGGAGCAATCGCGTTTCAAATTCCGGTTTTTATGGGTTTGTTGTTCAATCAACAATCGCTTTAAGTAACACATCCGTTAAACTCAAAGAACCTAAATCTGATAAAGTAATTGTATTACAAATATCGAATTTAGCGCCTTGACCTTGTAAATCATCATCCAAAATATGGAAGAATTGAGTCACATCGGAGTTAGAACCCACTTGAATCAGTTCAATGGCTAATTCTTCATCTCGGTTCAGTTGATTAGCGGCATCAATAATAATCTGTTTGAGCAATGGGGGATTTTCAATTTCTCCAGTGGTAATCACAATAATGGTTTCGCCATTCACTTTGGTTTGCTGGGTTGCTCGTCGCCCAAAATAATGATCAGTGGCATCTTTTAACACCGGAGATAAACGATTTTTTCCCGCAGGGTGATGATGTTGAAAAATATAAATCACTTTATCCGAAGTAACGTGATCATATCGTTCAAATTGATCCGAAAATAAATAAACGGTAATTCCATCAGGATCATATTGTTCACAATAACTGGCGATCGCTAAAATTGATTCTTGAACCAATTCCCAACGATTTTTTCCTTCTGATTTTTCAACGGTAGCCATACTTTGGCTACAATCAATAATCAACGTATAATCCCGTTGCTGTAAAACCGATCCTCCTTCTAGCAAAATGTCCATGATTTCTGACTCCTATTTCTGATGTCAATTCTTAAGCTACCAGGTCTTGGAATCATTCAACTCAAAAAGTAGGCAATTGAGTTATTCATATGTTACGATGGGGCGCGAGCCATTATCCTGGGTAAGATTTCCGGCAAATCTACATCTAGGAGCCCAGTAATCTCACACTGAAACTGGGTTTTAAGGTCGTTTCCCAACAACAGACTTGAACTGTATCCTTAAAAATTGGGTAACGACACCGGAAAATAGACTCAGGTTGTTGAAGCTCTCTTTGCGCAGTTTTCTGTCCTTAGACCCGGATGTTCCCAGATGAAGGTGTCTAGCCCAAGCCAGGGAAACAAATCTGAGGACATCTGTGTCGTCTGTGCTGTCACTTGTTCCGTATTCGTGGACGCTTCCCCATGAAACCCAACCCCTCTAACCGTCGCCGGAAAGCGACCGCCCCTACCCATGAGAAGCAACCCCGCCCTTTAATCTTGGCGTTGATGCTGACTGGAGTTTTAGCTTTAGAAGCTTATCCTACCCTGTTACAATCTATTTTAGGTCAGACTGAAGCACTGCTTTCTCACTCCATTGCAGTTGCTCAAAACCCTCTCTTACCTGCTTCTCAAGACCACCAACAGTTATGGGAAACTTCCCCAAACCCTACGGTTGCTGCTGAAGCAAAACCCATCTATCGGGTCTTAGCGAACCCATTATTTAATCTTAAAGGAAAATTACCAAAAACGATTCCGGTTGCTTTTGAAACAACGCCTGTGGATTCTGAATGGGTACAACGTTCTACCGATGTTGCTCAGATTTTACCGTCTTCACTGAATACCAAAGTTCGAGAATTAATTGCAAAACAATCAGAAGTTGCGGTTACAGATCTCAAAATTGTGGAAGCACGTCAAGAAACTTGGCCAGATACCTGTTTAGGACTAGCCGATACAGAGGAAGTTTGCGGGCAAATGTTGATACCCGGATGGCGAGTGGTGGTGTCTGATGGTGAGAAAACTTGGGTTTATCGAACTGATGCTCAGGGTCGAAATATTCGTTTAGAATCTCAAACTCATTCCTTAAAGGTGCCTGCTTCTGTCTTAGATGCCGTATTTGAGGATATCCGTCAACAGTCGGGTTTATCGCCGTCTCAATTGAGTTGGGAAGCCGTGGAAGAACAACTATGGCCCGATGGCTGTTTAGGACTAACAGAACCGGGAATGTTTTGTACTCAAAGTTTAGTGGCAGGTTGGCGAATTATTATTGATCATCAATATCAGCGTTGGGTGTATCGAACGAATCAAACGGGTTCTAATTTTAAATTAGATCAAGCTGCAAGTTCAGTGATACCCCGTTTACGGGTACAATTTCTTAAGATTCCAGGGGAAGATATTCTATCACCTTGGACAAAAACTTTAGTGGCTCATCTGCCTACTCCCTGTCAAGTTTCAAATTTTGTTAATTTATCCATAGGGCAAAGTTGCTCAAATTAATACTGATTTTGAAACTACGATTAACGATAAAATATGGCTGATTTAAGTGGAATTTGGCTCGGAACCTATTGGCAACAGGGGATTCCAACTCGTTTTGAAGTAACATTTATTCAAAGTGGAAATGCTTTGGCGGGAAATATTTTAGATGAGGGTTATTTGGGAGAAGCTCAAATTAGTGGGACTGTGGTGGGTCGTGGAGTCAGTTTTGTTAAACACTATTTAACGACTTCTCCTGACCCTGTTAGTTATACCGGGACTATTTCTGAAGATGAAAATTATCTTCAGGGACAATGGAAAATTAGCCGTTTATCATCGGGAACTTGGGAAGCTCACCGCCGAGGTGATAATTTAACTTTGGAATTTAATAATAAAATTGTTGAAAAGGTTCCGGTTGTTTCTTAGTTAGAGTAAAAGGTGCGTGCGCGGAGCTTACGCACCTTATAACGTTATAACGGTTGAATGCCTGCTAAATCTAGGATTTTAGGAATTAAATCTTCCCGTTTAACCGCCATAATATGCACACCTTGGCAAAGTTGACGGGCAATTTTAATTTGTTCCGATGCGATTAAAATGCCTTCTTCTAAGGGGTTTTTCGCTTGTTCTAAGCGATTAATAATGTCATCAGGAATATGCACACCCGGAACATATTTGTTAATAAATCGAGCATTTTTAGCCGATTTTAACAGAAAAATTCCCGCTAAAATTGGTTTTTGAGTTCCAGTGGCAATTTCAGTCATGAATTTATCTAATTTATCAAAGTCCGTAATTAATTGACTTTGAAAAAATTGGGCTCCAGCTTTTAATTTACGTTCAAAACGACTTTTTAAGCCTGACCAACTGGAAGATTGAGGATCAACCGCAGCACCAACAAATAAATCTGTTGCGCCATCGGGTAAGGATTTTTGATTCCAATCTAAGCCGTGATTAAGTTGATCAATCGCCTGTAATAAACGAACTGATTCTAAATCAAAAACGGCTTTGGCATCGGGGTGATCTCCAGCTTTGACCGGATCACCCGTTAAGGCTAAAATATTTCTAATTCCTAACGCATGGGCACCTAATAAATCTGCTTGTAATCCAATACGATTGCGATCGCGACAGGCCACTTGACAAATGGGTTCGACTCCATGATGCAGCAGAATAATCGAAGCCGCCAGAGAACTCATGCCTAAAACGGCACGACTGCCATCGGTAATATTAACCGCATGAACCCGACCTTTTAATAGTCTAACCATTTCAATCATATGACTGGGATCTGATCCTTTTGGGGGTGCGACTTCAGCCGTAACAATAAATTCATCTAGGGTTGAACAAGCAGTACGGAAACGGTTCATTCTTAGGGTTGGGTTTAGTTTTTCAAAGGTTGATTTTTAGAAGATTTAAAATCTATTAAACTTCCTACATTTCAGTTACAATTACTCTTTTGTACCCGGTTTTTTTTATGAGAATTACAATTATAAACGTCGAGAATATCCCATAGCATCTTTAACCCGATTTAAGGTTTCATTCGCGACAGTTTCGGCTTTTTCTCGACCATTTCTTAACACAGATTCCAGATAGCCTTGATCATCCATTACCGCTTTATATTTTTGTTGAATGGGTCTGAGACTTTCAATCACAGTTTCTGTGAATAAGGGTTTAAATTGACCCCATCCCATGTCTTGACATTCGGCGGTGACTTCAGTTTTAGTTTGATTCGATAAAATGCCATAAAGCATTAATAAATTATGACATTCTGGACGTTCTGGATCATCAAAGGTTAAACCGCGAACCGAATCAGTTTTACAACGTTTAATTTTTTTAGTAATTGTATCAGGATCATCTAATAAATTAATCCGGCTTAATTCTGAGGGATCTGATTTTGACATTTTGCGAGTTCCATCGGTGAGACTCATGACCCTTGCGCCTTCTGGACGAATTAATGGTTCAGGTAATTTCAGAATTGTTTCTCCCTGACCGAATAAATGATTAAATCTTACTGCGATATCACGGGTTAATTCCAGATGTTGTTTTTGATCTTCTCCAACAGGGACTTTATCCGCATCATAAAGCAAGATATCCGCCGCCATTAATACGGGATAATCTAGTAAACCTGCACTGACATTTTCACCTTGTTTAATGGCTTTTTCTTTAAACTGAATCATATCTTGTAGCCAATTAATCGGGGTAATACAATTCAGCAGCCAGGTGAGTTCACTATGGGCGGAAATATGGGACTGAACGAAAATGGTCGAATCATTTAAATTAATCCCACAAGCTAAATACAAAGCGGCGATGGTGTAGGTATCGACGGCTAAGGTGGCAGGATTATGGGGAACGGTAATGGCGTGTAAATCGACGACACAAAAGAAGTTATCATATTGGGCTTGATTATCGACCCAATTGCGAATGGCGCCGAGGTAGTTTCCCAGATGCAGGTTTCCGGTTGGTTGTACTCCTGATAGAACTCGCTGTTTACCCATGAGATTAATGTTAACTGAACTTAATACTCTATCTTGGCACGAATGGGAGTCGGTCGTCAGAAAATCAGGGAAATTTAATCTGGAGTTTGGAGATTCTTAGGATTTAACTGGATAATGGAATAAGACTCTAAATCTGAAAGGAGAAAATCGGGATGAGTATTGCCAGTAACAATTGGGTTGAACAACTGCAAACCTGTCTGGAGTTAACGAAAGGGGTAGAAACCCATAGGGAAGCGAATCAACGTTTTGATGAATTTTTGGCTGTTATTAAAGCAGAATCTCCGCAAATGGCAGAATTATTAAACTTAATTTGGCAAGACTTAATTGCGGCTCGCCGTTCAGCTTCTTTTTGGGAACAAATGTCAGATGTTGAAAAAGAAATGGCAAGTAATATGATGGAAACTATGACTCAATTACGACAAAACGAGTTAAGATTAATTCAAGAAATGTAAAAAATTACTGTGTTCTGTGGGGGTGGGTTTGCCCCGCCCATAGGCAAGTTAAAAGTGAATCAACGGTTGACTTGTTCAGTAAAGACACACCTGGGCGAGTTGATGCCAAAGGCTATTAGTACGCCCCTAAACTGATACCTGATCACTGATTATGGGCAGGGTGTCCCTGCCCCTACAACTGATAACAAATCAATGGCTAAACAATTTAAGCGGAAGATATTTTTAGTTTTAGAAGCAAAAGAACATAAACGAACGTTAAGCCGAGTTTGTGAATATTTTTTAATGTTTTTAATTCTATCAAATACTGTGGCTGTTTGTATAGAATCTATTGAAGGAATTTTTGAAGCCTATGAATTTTGGTTCATTGCTTTTAACCGATTTTCCGTCGGGGTTTTTACGTTAGAATATATATTAAGGGTATGGTCATGTACAACCGTAGAAAAATATCGCCATCCGATTTTGGGAAGACTTCGATATATGGTAACACCCCTAGCTATTATCGATTTAATTGCTTTCTTACCCTTTTATCTCCCCTTTACAAATGCTGACTTAAGAAGTATCAAATTATTTGGCTTAACTCGATTTTTACAGCTTCTAAAATTAGGTCGTTATTCTCGTGGAATTAAAATTTTAGGTGAGGTCATTCGCTTGCGTCAGGAAGAACTAATTTTAACCTTAAATATTGTCATTTTTTTATTGATTTCTTCAGCAACCTTAATTTATTTTGTAGAACATGAAGCTCAACCTGATCAATTTCCAAATATTCCGGTGGCGATTTGGTGGGGGGTTATTACCTTAACAACAGTGGGTTATGGAGATGTTTATCCCATTACTACTTTAGGAAGAATATTAGGGGGAATTCTAGCTTTATTAGGAATTGGACTTTTTGCCTTACCTGCGGGGTTAATTGCCTCCGGTTTTACTGAAGTGATTACCGCTAATAAAAATTTGCCTCTAACTCCTACTCCTAGGGTTTGTCCCCACTGTGGAAAACCTCTGGATGAACCCCCTAATAATCAAACCCATATCAGGGATTAATCAACGTTGCAGTTATACTTTAAAATGTTCAATATCATCACAAGAAAATCAAGAGGAATCTAAATCATGGGTCTGGAACGAAAACTATTTCGAGGAATGTTTGAACCAACAGAAGTGGTTGAACTCCGTCAACTTTGTTTTACTCCCAGTCGGATTTTTGAACCGGGACATTATATCGCTGGGGATTTACCGGATATTGCCTTTGACATGGGATTAGTTGATAAATTACCTCCTGTTCGAGGGAAAACTGCCGAAATTGGTCAACCTTATTCTTCCGATATTCAACATGATCAATAATGCTTACGCTTGGATAGAAAAAGCCCTTCAAACCATTCATAAAGTCGATTGGTATCGTTCTGTTCAAACCGTTGAAAGTCAAGCTGGTGCTACCCTGGTTATTGATGGAAAACCTTTGATTAATTTTGCTAGTAACGATTATTTAGGATTAGCAGCAGATCAACGGTTAATTGATGCAGCACTCGCGGCAACTCAAGCATTTGGAACAGGAGTAACCGGATCTCGATTGTTAACCGGACACCGCCAACTTCATCGAGATTTAGAATTAGCGATCGCTAATTTTAAACAAACAGAGGATGCCATTGTTTTTAGTTCCGGTTATTTAGCAAATATTGGCACTATTAGTGCTTTAGTCGGACAACGAGATTTAATTTTATCCGATGAATATAACCACTCAAGCCTCAAAAATGGAGCGAAAATGAGTGGGGCAACGGTGTTAGAATATCAACATAATAATCCTGAACAGTTAAGAGATCTCCTCGAAAAACATCGTCTTCCCTATCGAAAAGCACTGATTATTACGGATGGTGTTTTTAGTATGGATGGAGATTTATGTCCTTTACTGGATTTAATTGACATCAGTGAAGAATTTTCCTGTATGTTATTAGTTGATGAAGCTCATGGAACCGGAGTTTTTGGCAAAATGGGTGCAGGATGTGTCGAGTATTTTAATTGCACTGGAGAAACCTTAATCCAAATGGGAACTCTCAGTAAGGCGTTAGGAAGTTTAGGCGGTTATGTGGCAGGTTCGGCGGAACTGATTGATTTTTTAAGAAATCGTGCCCCCAGTTGGATTTATACCACTGGATTAAGTCCAGCCGATACTGCTGCGGCTTTAGCTGCCATTAATATTGTCCAAACTGAACCCCAACGACGGCAACAATTATGGCAAAATGTTGAAACTTTAAAAACCCTATTACAAGAAAAACAAGTATTATTGAATCTTCCAATTTCTCAAACTCTTTCCCCGATTTTTTGCATTCCTATCAAAGATGCAGCAACGGTATTAACCATCGGACAGCAACTCAAAGAACAAGGAATTTTTGCCGCCGCTATTCGTCCTCCCACCGCCAATACTAGCCGCATTCGGATTTCCTTAATGGCAACTCATACCCCAATACAATTACAAACATTAGTTCAAGTTTTAGCTGAGGTAATTCTAGCCTAGAAATTTAAACTTTACACACCCTAAAAGCCGGATATCTATCTTGACTAACTCAACCCTAAACCTTCACCAACGGGAGTAAAATCTGATTCCCATTTTCTCCCTGATTTTTGTTAAAATGAAACCATTCGCTGATCGATAGCAGTGTTCAAGGAGTTGTCATCCATTAAACTAATATGAAACCACCAAAAGTATTGATTTTGTACCCTATTTCCAATTTCCTGTTCCCTGCTCAATCAATGAAACACATTATTTTAATCCTAAGTTTAATCACATCCCTTTCTGCTTGTGCCAATAGTCCCACCGGAAAAGCGATCGAAAATTCTCTAAAAGCTGATCCGTTATTACAAACCAATTCTCCCGCACCTCAAGCAACAACTACACCCGTTGCTAATCCACAACCTACCCCTACGCCTGTGGAAATTCCCAGTGATTTTCCCTCAGAAATTCCCCCCTATCCTACCGCAACATTACAAGCGGTAATGCCTCCCACTCCAGATTCAACGGCGGTGATTACCCTCTGGGAAACAACCGATCCCAGTAATGTTGTTCAGGCTTTTTACCAAAAAGAGTTAAAAGCAAAAAACTGGAAAATTATCGAAAATTCAGCAAACGAAAATAGCGACAATCTTAGTGCGGAAAAAGATAACTTAAAAGTAACAATTGCTCAACAACTTAATCCAGAAGCTAACGGAAAAACCTATTTTCAAATTCGTTATCAACCGCTTCCAGTAGAAATAGCAAGTTCTCCCACTCCCACTCCCACCCCAACTCCAACTCCAACTCCCACCCCAACTTCTAATCCTGAAAAACCTGATAACAATTCTGTTCCTAAAGAGTTAAGTTCCTTGGTTTCAGATGTTGCTAAATTGGGTATTTTTAAAGCTCCTAACTCTCAAGAAACCGGAACTTTACCTGATCCTAATGGTAAAATTACTCGCAGTCAATATGCCCGATGGATTGTAGACGTTAATAATACATTATATGCCGATAATCCCCCTCAACAAATTCGTTTAGCTGTTCCTAGTAGTGACCCTGTATTTACAGATGTTCCCACCACCCATCCCAACTTTGCAGAAATTCAAGGATTAGCGGAAGCGGGGTTAATTCCCAGTCCGTTATCAGGAGATAATACTGTTACTAAGTTTCGTCCTGATTCTAGTTTAACCCGTGAAGATTTAATTCGCTGGAAAGTGCCTTTAGATACTCGACAAGCCTTACCAAAAGCTAGTGTTGATGCTGTTAAAGAACGCTGGGGGTTTAAGGATACCTCTAAAATTGATGCGGGAGCTTTACCTGCGATTTTACAAGACTATAATAATGGAGATAATTCCAATATTCGGCGGGTTTTTGGGTTTACAACTTTATTTCAACCAAAAAAGAACGTAACTCGCGCCGAAGCCGCCGCAACCCTTTGGTTTTTTGGTTTTCAAGGTGATGGAATTTCCGCCAAAGATGCCTTAACTGATACTTCCAAACCCCCCCAAAATTAATAGGAGGAAACACGGATGATTCAGGAATTAGCGGATTTAAAAGCTAGTATTTTAGAAGGAGTTACCGAATATGATGAATCAAGCACTAATAGAATTACCGGGAGGAGTTATCTGGGGGAAAGGTTATTAGGGAAGATGGCGCTAAAGCGCAACAACAGTCCGATATAGTTAAGTTTAACTTATTAATTTTCTCGTATTGTTTTATTTTTTAAAGGATTGTCAGAAAATCTTGATATTTTATTGAAAATTACTTTCAAATAGTTGACGCAATCATGGGGGTTGTGGTAGGATTAAGGAAATAGCACCCAAGGAGTTATTTTGTCTAAAGGCAAAAACAGTAGCTACAACCTTTATTCTATCGTAAAATATTTTGATTTCCTGACCAAATAGAGAAGAGATGAGACACGAGTTTTTGGACTGAAACTGGGGGCGTGAGAAAAGGGGCTTGACAAAATCTGTATTTTGTGCATGAGACTCTAAAATAAACTCTCCCCTTTCCCTCCACACTTCACCTGATCCTAATGTCCGATAAGTTTATCGCGTAATTGTTTAATCCGATCGCGTAGTTTAGCAGCTTCCTCAAATTCTAATTGTTTAGCTGCGGCTTTCATCTGGGTTTCTAACTGAATAATCACATCAGGAATACTTTCTAAAGGCAAGTCCTCAAAAATTTCAACCTGTTTTTCTACCGTTTGAGCATTTAACCGTCGAGAGACATCGAGAAATTCTAAAATCGAATTACTCGATTTTTTAATAATCTGTTGAGGAATAATCTGATGTTCTCGATTATAATTTTGTTGAATTTCCCTTCGTCGGTTAGTTTCCTCAATGGCTTTGATCATACTTTCCGTTAAATTATCTGCATATAAAATAGCCTGTCCGCGAATATTTCGCGCTGCGCGTCCGATGGTTTGAATTAAAGAACGCTCTGAACGTAAAAACCCTTCTTTATCTGCATCTAAAATAGCGACTAAGGACACCTGGGGTAAATCTAACCCTTCCCGTAATAAGTTCACCCCAATTAACACATCAAAATCACGATTTTGTAAGCCTTGAATAATTTCTATCCGTTCAATAGACTGAATTTCAGAATGCAAATATCGAACTTTAATTCCTCGGTCTTGTAAATATTCCGTTAAATCTTCCGCCATCCGTTTTGTTAAAGTTGTAATTAAAACCCGTTCATCTCGTTCAACTCGCTGTTGAATTTCTCCATATAAATCATCTACCTGTGCTTGGGTTGGACGCACAACAACTTCAGGATCAAGAACTCCGGTTGGACGGATAATTTGTTCAACAACTTGACCTTGAGATTGTGCAATTTCCCAATCTCCGGGTGTAGCAGAAACAAAAATACATTGATTGACTTTTTGCCAAAATTCTTCGGCTTTCAACGGTCGATTATCCGCCGCACTGGGTAAACGAAACCCATGATCAATTAAAACTTTTTTTCGAGCTTGGTCGCCATTATACATTCCTCGAATTTGAGGAATAGTGACATGAGATTCATCAACGACTAATAACCAATCCTTGGGGAAATAATCGATTAAACATTCTGGAGGTTCTCCCGCTTGTCGTCCGGCTAAATGGCGAGAATAGTTTTCCACCCCATTACAATATCCTACTTCCCGTAACATTTCCAAATCATAACGAGTGCGTTGAGATAACCGTTGTGCTTCTAATAATTTACCTTGGGTTTCTAATTCAAGAACTCGTTGTTTGAGTTCCTGTTCAATATCATGACAAGCTATTTCTAAGCGATCTTCTGGTGTTACGAAATGTCGCGCGGGATAAAGACTTAATCCGTCTAAACTTTGTAAAACTTCTCCTGTCACCGGATCAATATAACGAATGGCTTCTATTTCATCGCCAAAAAATTCAACTCGAATAATTCGATCTTCATAAGCCGGGGTAATTTCTAATACATCTCCTTTCAGACGAAACCGCCCCCGTGTTAGTTCTATATCATTACGGGTATATTGAATAGAGACTAATTCCCGTAATAATTCCCGTTGATCAATTTCTTTTCCCACTTGTAGGGGAATAGCGGCTTTTAAATATTCTGCTGGCATTCCTAAGCCGTAAATACAACTAATAGAAGCCACAACAATTACATCTCGCCGTTCAAATAAAGAGCGAGTGGCGGAATGGCGAAGCATATCAATTTCATCATTAATAGAAGCGGTTTTTTCAATATAAGTATCGGTGACGGGAAGATAGGCTTCTGGCTGATAGTAATCGTAATAACTGATAAAATATTCAACGGCATTTTTAGGAAAAAAGGAACGTAATTCGTTACATAATTGGGCGGCTAAGGTTTTGTTATGGGCTAAAACCAAAGTCGGACGACCGATTTTTTCAATCACCGAGGCGATGGTAAAGGTTTTTCCGGTTCCTGTTGCTCCCAATAACGTACTAAAGGGTTGTCCGTTACGAATATTATCGATGAGTTGGGCGATCGCTTGGGGTTGATCGCCGAGGGGTTGGAAAGGGGCTTGAAGTTGCAAGGGAATCATAGGGGAGGCAGGGGGAGCAGGGGGAGT
>JACCEC012157205.1_pt1 | contig 22528 bp, 26 predicted proteins | sample 7450121 | NCBI WGS metagenome assembly JACCEC01 (sample SAMN15323455, study PRJNA562643) | freshwater metagenome | isolation source: river surface water | place: USA:Blue River Watershed | collected 2017-08-18 | reverse complement strand
TGATCGGCATGTCGCGTTGCGGCTCGCCACGGAAAGCGGCCATCAGCGCCTCTGACATCACCCGATACTTCCCGGTGTTCAAGCTGCTAACGCTATACATCACAACAAAGAAGGCCAGCAACAAAGTGACGAGGTCACCGTAGGGTATCGCCCAGGCTTCGTGATTGACGTGATCGTCTCCGCCGCGCTTCTTTCCGCGTCCGCCGCCACCACTCATGATTTAGTCCTTTACCAGATAGCCTTGCAGCTTCGCCTCGATGATGCGCGGGTTTTCCCCCTCGGCGATCGCGGCTAAGCCATCGATGATCAAGCCGCGAACATGAGCGCGACCATTGGCGATTTCTTTGAGCTTGGCTGCCGCCGGCAACATTAACAGGTTGGCAAGTCCGATTCCGTAGATGGTCGCCGTGAAAGCGGCTGCAATACCAGCACCCAACTTGGATGGATCTTCGAGGTTCTGCATGACGGCCATCAATCCGAGCACTGCGCCGATGATGCCGAGGGTTGGCGCATAAACACCCATGCCCTCGTATACCTTTGCGCCAGCCACATCGACGGCGTAGCGAGCATCGCTCTCGATCTCCAGCACTTTGCGTACGGTGTCGGGAGCGGTACCGTCATAAACGAGCTCAAGCCCCCGCTTGATGAAGGCGTCGCTTTCATTGGCGATTTCGCTTTCCAGCGCCAGCAGGCCCTTACGACGAGCAGACTTACTCCACTCGACGATGCGATCGATCAGCGCTTTCTCGTCCTCGTGTGGGGGTTTGAACAACCATCCGGCCATCTGCCCCGCACGTTTGACCGACGCCATCGAGGCATGCACGCAAATCGAGGCGAGTGTGCCGACGATGACGATCATGAAGGCCGCGCCCGATAGCAGGCCACCGAGACCCGCGCCCTTAAGAACAGCGCCAACCGTCAGCGACAAGGTCGCGAGAACGAGCCCAACTGCAGTTAACTTGTCCATGGCAGTCAATCACCAAAACGCAAGGAGATGTCGTTAACTTCGTCGCCCTTCGAGCGCCAATCAGCCAAACGCGCTTTCAGTCGAGAGAGCGCTTGTCCGTGAAGCTGCGAGACTCTCGATTCGGTCACACCGAGCACGAGGCCAATTTCCTTGAGATTCAGTTCATCCTGGTAGTAGAGCGACATCACTAATTTTTCGCGCTCGGGTAGCCCGTCGATGGCTCCCGCCAGCGCCACCCGAAAGCCCGAGTCAACCAAGGAGCGCAGCGGATCGACCTGCTCGTCTGCAGGATCTGCTCCCTCGATATCTTCGAGACTCGAGACATAGCTCATGGTCGAGTCCTGCACGATCTGGTGGTATTCGTCGATCGACACGCCGAGCTTGGCGGCAATGTCGCTCGGGGCGGCTTCGGCACCGGTTGCGCTTTCGATGTGGCGAATGGCCTCCGACACTTCGCGTGCTCGTCGATGCACAGAGCGCGGTGTCCAGTCTGACCGTCGCAAAGAATCCAACATCGCCCCACGAATGCGTATGCCGGCATAGGTTTCAAAGGTGGCACCACGACCACTCTTAAACTGATTCGCGGCCTCCAACAGACCGATCATGCCCGCCTGAATGAGATCGTCGACCTCCACCGAAGGTGGTAACTTGGCACACAGGTGGTATGCAATTCGCCGCACCAAGTCTCCGTGGCGTCGAATCAAATCCTCCGCGGTGTTCTTTTGACCGGACACATCCGCGTATTGGGTTAGCGCGTTCATTTGATCACCTGTAAGCGACGAGCCGGCGGCGCAACAAGTCGCTCGGCAAAGAATTCAATATGGCCACGCGAGCCTGCCGGTGGTTGCCACTCGGTTGCGGTTCTCGCGAGCCGCCTTAGAGCAAGCCCCGACGGACTACCGGGATAGGAATCGACGACTGCGCATTGTTCGCGAATCGCCCGGCGCATCTGATCGTCGTCCGGAACGTCGCCGGCGTGCTCCAACACGACGTCCAGGAATCGATGTGTGACCTTGAGCAAAGTTGAGAAGAGCTGAGCGCCCGCTCGGCTGGAGCGGGTCATGTTCGTGACAATCTTGAAATGCCGAAGCCCGTACTCACTGCTGAGCACCTTCATCACGGCATAGGCATCGGTGACGGACGCGGGCTCGTCAACCACGACGACCAGCACGTGCTGTGCGGCGAGCGTGAGCTGTAAGCTACCCGGTGAAATTCCCGCGGGCGTATCGACGACCAGCACATCGATCTCATTCACGAGACTACTAAACGCTCGGACGATACCGAGATGCTCCGCCTCACCCAATGCCGACAAGGCGGTGAGACCCGAGGCTCCCGCAACGATCGAGAAATTAGCTCTAATCGGGGTCACGACCTCTTCAAGGCTGCGTTGACCCGAAATCACATCGGCCAAGGTGTGGCGTGGAGTGATGCCGAGCAGAATGTCAGCATTGGCAAGCCCTAGGTCCCCATCGAGAAGCAGCGTCTTGCGACCCTCGAGTGCGAAGGCCGTCGACAAGTTGATGCTAAGGGTCGATTTGCCCACACCCCCTTTTCCGCCGGTCACCGCAATGACCTGCACGGGACGTCGACGCGCAGCGAGCGGTTCCTCACGCGACATCACGGAACCCCGCTGTGATCTTGGAGCCCGCAGACTCAAGCGTGACTCGCGTTGCAGTCGCTATCAGCGCGTCGGCACTGGCCGGTCGAAGATCGTCCAGCAGTCGCGAACCACTCAGCGTGTACGCAAGGGGAAGTTGCGCCTGGATGAGCGAGGAGACCAAGCCGCCGAGTGCGGCTGCCTCGTCGAGATGGGTAGCAATGCCGACCGATGCGCCGAGCCCTTGAAAGGCATTGATCGTTTCGGTCAACGCAGCCGACTGCAGCGTGGCTGGCAAGGTGATGGCGTATTCAAGCTCGTGGGCACATGCCGCGAGGCCTGCACAGTGTGCAGCGAACTCGGCTTGCCTCGGGTTGCGGCCCGCTGTATCGACGAGGACAAGCTTGTATTGACTCAATCGGCCCAGAGTGCTGCGCAACGACGCGAGGTCTGCTGCAACGATGACGGGGGTTCCAAGCAGTCGACCGAGACGTTGTAGCTGCTCTACAGCGCCGAGTCGTGCCTCAGCACAGCTGACGAGTACGGCATTGCGTGCCCCGTTACGCATGACCCATCGCGCCGCAACGGCCGTCAGCGCCGTTGTCTTCCCAGAGCCTGCGGGTCCAACGAATGCGACCCGTGCGCCCTCTTCGATCCAGCGATCACCCGTCACAGACAGGTGGCTGACAAGTTGTTCGCGGGCAAGCGTTCGAACGGTCGAGAGTTGATCAGTCGCAGGCAAGGCGCCGAGGATACGACCGAGTAGTTCACGATCGAATCCAAGTTGCATCCATTCCCGTGACAATTCAGTGATCGCGGGGGAGCGACGTGTCAGGTCATTCCAAGCGAGAGCGGCAAGTTGGGTCTCCAGCAATCGTCGAAGTGCGCGAAGTTCGTCATCTAAGGCTTCAACTCGTGCGTCGGATGCCGGATTTTTGACGACCGCAGCGGTGGGCTTCGTTTGCTTGACTGCCAACGCATTGGCGCGGGCGAGCTCAGCCGTCGCCTGATCGGCGGCGACCGTCACCTCAATTTGATCACGGACGCGGCGACTCGAGAGAATGACGACATCGTCGCCATGCACCTCTCGTGCTGCTTTAAAAGCACTTTTCATGTCAGAAGCTAGATAGCGTCGAATGTTCATCGCCTAGTACCTCAAGTGCCAATCGTGCTGACGAGACGCACGCGTCGGTTGTCTGGAATCTCGTTCCAGGCCACGACATGCATCTGCGGTACAGATGCACGCAAAAATCGCGCCAGCACGGGACGCAGACTCGGCGATACCAACAAGATTGCCGGTTGACCGAGTTGTTCTTGCCGCCCGGCCGCATCAGCGAGACGACTTTGCAAACGCTCCGCGAGCCCCGGCTCAAGCCCCGGCGTGGCCGAGTTGCCCGTCACGGAGCTCGTAAGCATCTGCTCAAGACCACCATCAAAGGTGACGACGGGCACTTCCGGCGAATTGCCGGCGATGTCTTGGATGATTTGCCGAGAGAGCGCGATGCGTACCTGCGCAATCAGTTGCTGAGGATCACCGCTACGCGGGGCATGCTCGGCAATACACTCGAGAATGCTGCGCAGATTCCGGATGGAAACGCGCTCAGCGAGTAAGCCCTGCAAGACCTTGACCACGACACTGAGCGGAACGACCTTCGGTACTAAATCTTCAACGAGCTTCGGCGAGGTCTTAGCCAAGTTGTTGATCAGGGACTGCACTTCCTCGTGGCCGAGAATTTCGTGCGCGTGCTGACCGATGATTTGACTCAGGTGCGTTGCGAGAACGGTGGTCGCATCGACCACGGTGTACCCCAACGACTGGGCCTGCTCTCGGCTACCGCCTTCAATCCAAAAGGCCTCCATGCCGAACGCAGGATCTCGAGTCTCGATGCCATCGATCAGGCCGAAGACGCGTCCCGGGTTGATGGCAAGCTCCCGATCGGGCATCAACACCGCTTCGCCAAGCGGAACACCCGCGAGTGATATGCGATACGCGTTCGGTGCAAGCTCAAGGTTGTCGCGAATGTGAACGGGCGGGATCAGAAAACCGAGTTCCTGCGACAGTTTTAATCGGACCCCGCGGATTCGAGGCAGCAGCTCACCGCCCTGCTCCTTATCGACCAGCGCAACGAGGCGATAGCCCACTTCGAGACCGATAGGATCCACCGGCCTCACATCCTCCCAGCTCAGTTCCTTCTTTTCGTTACTGACGGGTGCTTCAGCGATCGGCGCCGCTTGACGCTGAGCGGCCTCGCGCGCGAGCCGCGCCGCCATCGCCCGTGAGGCAAGCCCACACACGGCTGCCATACCGAGAAACACGAGGTTCGGCATCCCGGGGATGATTCCCAGTAAGCCCATGACACCGCCCGCGATCGCGAGCAGTCGCGGGTCGCCGACAAGCTGACGCGACATTTCGCCGCCCATGTCCTGTTCACGCGACATACGCGTGACGATCACCGCCACCGCGGTCGACAACAGCAAGCCCGGTATCTGAGCAACTAGGCCGTCGCCGATGGTCAAAAGGGTGTAGACCTTTGCGGCGTCGCCGAGCGACATGTCGTGCATCAGCGGCCCAATCGCCAAACCACCGATCAGGTTCAGCAACAGGATCAAAATTCCTGCGATCGCATCACCCCGTACGAACTTGCTCGAGCCATCCATCGATCCGTAAAAGTCGGCCTCGGCGCGAACTTCAGCACGCCGTGCGCGCGCTTCGTCTTGAGTGATGAGACCGGCGTTGAGATCGGCATCGATCGCCATTTGCTTGCCGGGCATGGCATCGAGCGTGAAGCGTGCAGTGACCTCTGATACGCGACCTGCACCCTTCGTGATGACCACGAAATTGATTATCGTGAGGATGATGAAAACCACGAGTCCAACGGCGTAGTTCCCGCCAATGACGAACTCGCCAAACGATTCGATGACATGACCGGCGGCGGCGGTTCCCGTGTGCCCGTCCATCAGCACCACTCGAGTCGATGCCACGTTGAGCGCTAAGCGGAAGATCGTCGCCATCAACAGAACCGTTGGGAAGATCGCAAATTCCAAGGGCTTTTTGACCGAGAACACCGCGATCAACACCATCACCGACAGTGCGATGTTGAACGTGAACAGGACGTCGAGCACAAATGGAGGCAGCGGCAGCACCACCATCGCGAGCATGGCGAGGATGATCGCCGGCACGGTGATCGAGTTGGCGAGTAATGCGCGCAGCGGTGGCGCAGCCAGTGCGGAGGTGTTCGCGTTAGCCATTTAGTGCTTCTCCCTTCCGATCGCCGAAGAACTCGATGCCAGGATCAATTTGCGGCAACGCAGGCTTCTCGGTCCCTTGTGCTACGGCCGCCCGCATTTGCCACACGTAGGTGAGTACCTTGGCGACGGCGAGATAGAGCGGCGCTGGAATCTCGCGACCGACATCGATGTAACGAAACATGGCGCGCGCCAACGGCGGCGCTGACACCAGAGGAACCCCATGCGTCGAGGCAAGTTCTCGAATACGCGCTGCCACCTCGTCGGCGCCTTTCGCGACGACGATCGGTGCTGCGTGACGTTGCTCGTCATAGCGCAGCGCGACAGCAAAATGGGTCGGATTAGTAACGACCACCGTTGCTTGGGGGACGTCCTGCATCATGCGGCCGCGCGCCATCGTCGCTTGCACTGAACGAATACGACTGCGCGTCTCGGGTGATCCGTCCGACTCTTTGTATTCCTGCTTGATGTCTTCTCGACTCATGCGCATCTCTTGCAGGAATTTCCACAGCTGAAACGGTCCGTCGATCAAGGCAATGACGATGAGCGTCGAGGCCATCGCAAGTGTCGCGAAAGCGGTGATTTCCGCTACCGATAGAATTGCGGACGCCACCGGCTGACGCGCCAAATGCAGAAGGCGATCGGTCTGCGATGACAGAACGAGCACACCCACTCCACCCACGAAGACGAATTTGCCGATCGACTTAAAAAGCTCGACCGCGCTTCTGGCCGAGAACATCCGGCCGAAGCCGCTGATGGGATTAATCCGACTCGCCTTGAACCCAAGGGATTCGGCACTGAAGCTCCAACCACCGATCAAGACAGGCGCCAAAACCGCCGCCAAAAAAGTCGCGCCCAGCAAGGGTGCGATCGCGAGCATCCCCTGCAGCGACTCGAAAGCAAAGCTGTGAGCCGTCACGCTCTCACTGCGAAGATCGTCGCGGGTGACACTCAACCCTTCGACCATGACTCGGGCGAGCGACTCGGCGATATTCCCGCCAAATAAAAGCAGCATGCCCACCGCGGTGAGTGAGACAGCCGCAGCACCCACATCTACGGATCGCGGAACCTGACCCTTCTTACGAGCATCGTCGAGCTTTTTCGGCGTCGGCCGCTCGGTACGTTCGGTTGTATCGTTCTCAGCCACGCTCAGCTCCCGCGGTTACCAGCTGAGACCAGATGCAATTGCTGCATCGCGTCGGTGATCTGACCAAAAAAGTCGAGGAACCCCTGTTGAAGACCGGGCAGCCCGATGTCGATCACGAGAAGTCCAAAGATGATCGTGATCGGAAAGCCAATCGCAAAAATGTTGAGTGTGGGTGCCGCGCGACTGATCAACCCGAACGCGATATTCGCGACCAACAGAGCTGCCAGCCCTGGCAAGGCGAGCAACAAGGCTCCGCTGAACAACAAACTTCCGCTTTGCAGCAAAGCGCGCAAGCCGTTGTCGCCCAGTCCCTCGAGTCCAATCGGCAAGGTCCGAAAGCCATCGACGAGCAGACTCAGCAAGGCAAGATGACCATCAAGGGCAAGAAAGGTCAGCGTGACAAACAGCACGTAGAACTGACCGACCGCAGCAGTCGCTGTACCCCGCAGCGGGTCGACGTTGAAGGCGAACGACAAGCCCATCGAGTTTGCAATCAACTGACCGGCGAGGCCCACCGCATCGAATACCAATTGCGCCAAAAACCCGAGTCCGACACCGATTAGAATTTGTTGGGCAATGACGGTGACGCCCGGCAGCGACCACAACTCTAGGTTGGCAGGAACGGTCACCCATGGTGCGATGACGATCGCGATGGCGGCGGCTAAGACGATTCGGAGTCGCGCAGGAACGAAGCTTGCACCAAAGACGGGTGCCACCATCACAAAAGCCGCAATACGGGTGAAGGGCAGAAACCACTCTGCCATCCAACGACTCCACTGTGCTTCGGTGACTTCCAGCATGAGTGCGTACTACCGAATGAGCGATGGGATGCTGATGATCAGCGTCCGCGTATAGTCGACCAAGAGCTTCAACATCCAGGGCCCGGCGATCGCAATGGCTGCCGTCATCCCGATCAACTTCGGAATGAAGCTCAGTGTCATTTCATTGATCTGAGTCGCCGCTTGAAAAATGCCAATGAATAAACCGATCGCCAGTATGACGAGCAGCATGGGCGCCGCCACGAGTATCATGGTCTGCATCGCGTTCTGACCGATAGACATGATGGTTTCAGGACTCATAGGAAGAAACTCCCTGCGATGGAATCCATGACTAACGACCAACCGTCGACCATTACGAACAGCATCAACTTGAACGGCAACGAAATCAGAACGGGCGATAACATCATCATGCCCATCGACATGAGTACGCTCGCGACCACGAGATCGATGATCACGAATGGGATGAAGAGCAGAAATCCGATGGTGAATGCCGTCTTGAGCTCGCTCGTCACGAACGCGGGTACGAGGATCGACAGTGGCACATCCTCGGGCTTATCGAAGCCCTGCCCGCCCGACATACGTACGAAGGTGGCGATATCTGCCTCGCGAGTCTGATCGAGCATAAAACCCTTGAGCGGAACGAGCGCCCGCTCGATCGCGACAGTCGTTTCGATGGCTCCTTTGGAATAGGGCTCGAATGCTTCGACGTTGATCCGGTCGATGACAGGCCCCATGACAAACAGCGTCATGAATAAGGCCAACCCGATCAGCACCTGATTCGGTGGAGTCTGACCCGCTCCAATTGCCTGACGCAGGATTCCGAGGACGATGATGATCCGCGTAAAGGCAGTCATCATCAGAACAATCGCTGGCAGCAAGGTCAGCGCCGTCATGAGTAACAGCGCTTGCAACGTCAAGCTGTATGTCTGCCCACCACCGGCAGCTTCTTTGACCGTGAGTGCGGGAAGACCAATGCTGAGCGCATCTTGAGCGTGCGCTGGTATCAAAGCAGCGGCCACTCCTAAAGCGCCAACGGAAATGATTCCCGCCGCCTTCACTTACCGAGCCCCTTTTTGAGAACCTCGAGAAAGCTTGGTGGCGTTGCGACCGACTTGTCCGTTCGGGTCGTCACCTCAAGATCGCCAGTCGACGTCTCGCGAGCCGTATAACGGTGCAGTAAGGCCACCCGGCCCTCGCCGACGCCCAATACCAAGCGGGTACCATCCGCCTCGATAACGACGGCGCGTTCCTTATGACCTAACGCCACTTCGTCGAGAACCTTCAAGTGTCCGTCGCGGCTGCGTGGCGCCACCTTCATGCGACGCATGACCCACGCGATGACCAATATCGTCGCGAGCACCACCACCAACGAAATCACGATTTGAAAAATCCCGCCGCCGCTCGTGACAGAGCGCTCGGCGACCGCCATCGTCGGATCGGCGAATTTGGCCGCTTTCTCGCTGGCCATCGTTGCGAACGTCAGGTGGAGACCACTCATTTGAGCTTCCGGATGCGCTCGGCTGGGCTTACGACATCGGTCAGACGAATACCGAACTTATCGTTGACGATGACGACCTCGCCGTGCGCGACCAAGGTTCCATTCACGAAGACATCGAGTGGATCGCCTGCGATCCGATCAAGTTCGACCACCGAGCCTTGGTTCAGCTGCAGCAGGTTACGGATCGGGATTCGTGTTCGGCCGACCTCGAGCGACAAGGTCACCGGCACTTCAAGGATGACATCTAACTTGACGTCCGCTTGAGCACCGTCTCTAGCGTCGCCCGCAGGGACGCCCGATGGAGGATCGAGTGGATCAAAAGGGGCTTGGGTCTCATTCATGATGCGAGTCCTGCATTGACATTCGGCGCCTCAGGCGAGAAGCGCTGCTCAACCTTTACAGACAACTGACCGCGAGATGCCCCAAACCGACCGCGAAACACCGGAACGTCTTCGGCGAAGACCATGGCGCTTCCGTTGAAGTCACAGGGAATGACATCCCCGGCTTTGAGGTCGATCAGCTGGGATAAAGGAATCTGGCTGCGTCCCACGAGTGCGTTGATCGTGACTTCGGCGTCCTGCATCTCTTCGCGCAGGCTGCGGCTTAAGCGTCGATCGGTCTCGGCAGCCTCGTCACGGAAGGACTTTTCCAACGTGCTTCGAATCGGCTCGATCATGCTGTATGGCACTGCCGTGATAAGCCGGCTTTTTCCACCCAGAATCTCGACGTCGAAATCTGACACCAGCAAGACTTCGTTCGGGTTCATGATGTTGGCAAAGTGCGGATTCGTCTCCGCCTGCACGAAATCAATCTTGACGGGCATGACGGTTGACCAGGATTCGGTCAAATCTTTGATCGCAGCCTCGCGAAACAACTGAACGAGACGCATCTCAGCACCCGTGAAGTCGCGCCCGGTGATTTTCTGAACTCGCCCGCGGCCACCGAAGAAATTATCAACAATAGATGCTACGAGCTCGGACGTCATGAGAACGAGCATCGAGCCGCGCAGGGGATTCAATCGCAATACGTTGATCCCGATAGGCGCCTCGAGTTCACGAATGAACTCGGAATATTTCAAGGTGCGAAACGGATTGGTTTCCACCGCCGCCGGTCGGCGTAGCGCAGACATCACACTGCTACGAAACGCGCGACCGAATCGCTCATTGATCAACTCGAAGGTCGGCATGCGACCACGCAGAATTCGAACTTCGCGGCCGAGATCGTAGCGTCGCGCTTCGACGACGCCTGCCTCTCCGCTCGTGCTAACACGCCCCTCGTTCATGCCGGCGAGCAGCGCATCGACTTCTTCTTGATTGAGTATTGGCTCGTTCGGATTGGCCACGGTGTATGCCCTTACTGCATGACTAGGCTAGTGAAGAGAACGGTTTCCACCGACTCTGGCTTCCCGCCTGCTTGTTTGACGGAATTTCGAACCGTTTTGATCGCCTCCTCGCGTAGCGCCTTCTTACCTTCGGCGAGTGAGAGCTTCTCGGCGTCTTGCTGACTGAACAGCATCAGAAGATCGTTCCGTACGATCGGTTCCTGCGCCTTGAGCAGCGCCATGGTCTCGTCCGATCGCGTCGCAACGCGAACGCTGACCTGTAGAAATCGAAATGCCTGGGAACCCTCGAAATTCGCCACAAACGGCGGATCGAGCGCGTAAAAGAGTAGTGCTTTTTGAGCGCCGGCTTTCTCAGCTCCGGCTGCCGGCTTCTGCGTAGACTTCCAAAAAAAGAACCCTCCGCCACCTGCGGCTGCAAGCAGCACCACGACGAGGGTGATCCATAAGCCCTTACGGGACTTCTTGGGTACCTCGCCCTCCTCAGCCGGGTTCGTGCTGGAAGTCTTTACGTCTGCTGCTTTTGCCACTCGCCTCTCTCCGACAATGCAATGACAGTCGAGGTAGAGAGAGCAATTGGCATGCCAGCAAGGTGAGTCAACTCGATGACGCTCGGCGTATCACGCCGAGCAAACTTGTAATCTCGCTTTCAGAATCATTCCGATCTGAATCTATATCGGTGCGTCGCGGGCCTGCTGTGATCGCCGCGAAGCGTGCGAGCTGAAGACCCTCGTCCGCTAAAAGTTCACCCAGCACCGCTTGGTGACTCTCCAGTAACTGTGCCGCACTCGCATCATCCGTGCGAATGGTCACTTCGACTCGGTCACCTTCGCGGCGCACTTCGATTTGCAAAGAACCGAGCTCTGGTGTTTCCCACTGCAGCGTGAGCTCGGACCCGCCCTCAGATACCCGAACAGCGACTTGCTCCATGATGGATCGTACATCTGCGCTAAGGCTCGGCTCCGACGGAGGGACCGTCGCGGTTGGCGCGATTTCCGATGTTGCGAGAGGCGCGCTTTGTGTCGATACCCCAAGTGCGCCCTCGAATCGAAGGCGGTCTTTACTCGGGTGACGGTCCGATCGAGATCGATCCACGTCAAAGTCGGATGACAGCCATTGAATACTCGACATCGTCATAGCCGGGGCTTCAGGCGACGTTGATTCGTTGGCGAACATACGCAAGTTGTCCTCGCTCGTCGTTGGCTTGCTGTTCTTGCCGTGACTCGAGCAATCTCTCCTCACTACGCCAACGCTCGACGACGGCACCGACGGTGCGGTTTTGTACCGCCGCCTCATTTAATCGCATAGCCGCTTGATCGCGTTCGCGTCGATATCGATGCACCAACTCATGCTGCTGCCGGATGGCATCGCCCAAACGAGTGACGAAGGCGTGAAAGTCCATTAGCGCGACGCCGCTAATGCCCTGCAGCACCCGCGCACCAAGACTGGCTTGGTACTCCTCTCGGTAACGTTGCAAATCGGCAAGTTGAGTCTCCGCCGCCGCGAGCCGTTGATTGGCCGTCTGCACGAGTACCGCGCAATCGCGTTCGGCTTGCTCGAGCGTCTCGCGATAATGCTGAATGCGTTGTTCTCGTTTCATACGGGAGCCTACTGAACCAAGTCGCTCAAGCCACGAATGCTGTCCGCCAAACTCGCCTTCTCAAGCGGGCGTTGGGCCAACAACGAGGAGATCTTCGGCCACAGCGCTACGGCACGATCTAAAGTCGGGTTCGCACCTGGCTTCCATGCACCTAAATTGACGAGCTCGCGCGACTGGTTGTACACCGACATGAGCTCGCGCAAACGTCTGGCTGATTCGAAGTGCGTCGGCGATGCGATCTCGTGCATCACACGACTGACTGAAGCCTCGATGTCGATTGCGGGGTAATGCCCACTCTCCGCGATGCGTCGCGAGAGCACGATATGACCATCTAGGATGGCGCGCGCTGCATCAGCGATCGGATCTTGCTGATCGTCCCCCTCCGTCAGGACGGTATAGAAAGCGGTAATCGATCCGCCGCCTTTAACGCCATTGCCCGCTCGCTCCACGAGGCGTGGTAGCAAGGCGAAGACCGACGGCGGGTATCCCTTAGTGGCGGGCGCCTCACCCACCGCCAAGCCGATCTCACGTTGCGCTTGCGCATACCGCGTCAACGAGTCCATCAATAACAATACCGATCGACCCGTATCGCGAAAGTACTCCGCAATCGCCGTTGCCAACATAGCCCCTTGTAGTCTCATCAAGGGCGCCGCATCCGCCGGTGCCGCCACTACCACAGCGCGGCGCCGATCGTCGGGCCCCAGAATCCGATCAACGAATTCTTTGACTTCACGACCACGCTCGCCGATCAGGCCGACGACGATGACATCGGCGTTGGTATGTCTTGCCATCATGCCAAGCAGCACGCTCTTGCCGACGCCGCTGCCAGCAAACAAGCCGACGCGCTGCCCTCGCCCAATGGTCAATGCCGCATTGATGGCCCGTACGCCGACATCGAGCGGCTCCTCGATCGGGTGACGCTCAAGGGGATTGACCGGCACCCCGGCCAACGGACGTAAGTGCATCGCCCCGAGCCGACCGCGGTTATCGAGTGGTCTTCCGCTCGCGTCGATGATGCGACCGAGCAGCGCCTCGCCGATGCGCACTTGCCCTGACTGTCGGCTCGGGATCACGCGTGTTTGAGGATCGAGGCCGTAGATGGGTCCGGTCGGCATGAGATAGAGCTTGTCGCCGGCGAAACCGACGACTTCCGCCTCCGAATCGCTTCCATCGCTAGCCACCAATCGACAACGATCACCGATCGCTGCACGACAGCCACTCGCTTCCAGCATCAACCCAACCATTCGCGACAAGCGGCCTTCGACTATGGGTTGAGACAGCTCCTGGACACGCGCGAGCCGCTCGGTTAGGCGATCATTGAGAGAAGACTGAGACGTCATCAGCGTCCCGCCTCGCTATCGAGGTCGGCCGTAATATCGCCCACTCCATTCACCGCGCCATCACCCAATGACTGCTCGATGATCAATCGGAGCCGCTCATCCAATGTGGCATCGATACGAGAGTCGCCGACGATGATGCGACAGCCGCCACGCTGAACGCCTGGATCGGCAATCAGCACCCACTGCTCTTCTCCGCGGCTCGCATCAAGCCCACTTCGAACAGCCTGTACATCGAGCGGATGGAGATGTGCGCGTAGTTCGCGCTGCGACAGCGGTAGTTCCCTTAATGAATGGCGAATGATCTCGGTGACCTGCACCGGGTCTATCGTGAGCTCTCGTCGCGCGAGCTCACCCCCGATACGAATCGCGAGTCCCGTTAATTCCTGCAGAGCGTAGTCATCGAGTCGATCGAGCGGACGCGCCATCTCATTCAAGACTCGCTCGAGCATGACGATACGCTCGTCGAGCTGCCGCTGCTTGGCCTGAACTTCGGCGGCCGCCGCAGCGAGTCCCTCGGATCGACCACGCTGAAAACCAGCCTCGGCGATCGCACGTGCCTCTTTTTCAAGCTCAGACGCATCGGGATTACGACCACGAAACGTGACCAACGGCCCACTGACTCGCGGTGGTGCCCACGCGGCTGCACTAGACATAGGTCTCTCCGCCGCGGGCACCGAGGGTAATGGTGCCCTCGTCCGAGAGTCGACGCGCAATCTCTAAAATCTCGCGCTGGGCGTTTTCCACCTCCGACAGCTTGACCGGTAGCGCAGCTTCCAGATCATCGCGGAGCATTTCGGCCGCTCGCTGCGACATATTGCTGAAGATTTTGTCGCGCAATCGATCATCGGCACCCTTGATCGCCAACAAGAGCTTGTCACTCGACACCTGCCGTAACAGTTCCTGCATGCTTCGATCATCCACTTCGATCAAATTGTCGAAGACAAACACCAGATCCTGAATCTTGGCGCCCAACTCGGGATCTGCCTCCTTGAGTTCGCGCATGACGGTGCTCTCGATACGCGGTTCCAGGAAGTTCACGATATCCGCGACGATCTTGGGCCCCGCGAAACCTGCGGCTTGCAAGCGGGTGGCATTACCCAACTGCCGCTCCATCACCGCGTCGAGCTCCTCGAGTGCGTCGGGCTGTATGCCCTCAACCGTCGCAACTCGCATGAGCAGATCCGTATGCATTTCGGGGGGTAGGCAGCCGAGAATTCGCGCCGCTTGTGCCGCTTCGAGCTGCGAGAGAATGATCGCAATGATCTGCGGATGCTCGACTCGAATCAGATCGGCAACCGCCTTAGGCTCCATGTATTTAAGCGAGTCGAGACCCTTACTCGCGCGGCCTAGTAGGATTTGATCGATGAGATTCGCAGCGGCGCTTTCACCCAGCGCCTCGACCAGTGCGTTACGGACGAACTCCGTATTGGCGACACCCACCGAGGTCTGGCTTTCCGCATCGGTGATGAAGTTTGAGATGACTTCGCTCGCCTCGTCGCGCGACACGTCAGAAATCTGGGCCATCGCCGCGCCCAATTTTTGAACGAGCTTAGCGGGAAGATTCTTCAGCACCATCGCCGCTTCGCGCTCACCGAGCGTCAGCAGCAAGATCGCCGCGCGGTCGATTCCAGCACGAACGTCGCTACCTAAAGAAAGATCAGCCATTGTTCATTGCCCACTTACGAACGACTTGAGCCACGCGCGCCGGATCTTCATTGACGATGGATCGGGCGAGATTGACCTGCTCCTCATACTTGGTCGGAGTCGCCCGGCGTGGCGACTCATTGCCGCCATTGGCTGCAACCAACGGCGCATCGGCCGCGTCACCCCCTCGCATCGGCACAGGAAGGTTCGAACCGGTCAACATGAATCGATCTTCAGCCGGCATAGGTGGCGGTGGTGGTGGCGGAAGAAATGCCGTGAAGCGCTGCGTTAACGGTCGAATCACGGTGAAGATCAGCACCATTAACGCGGCAAGCCCAGCGACAGCTTTAAGAGCATCGAGAAACCAGGCTTGTTCCCACACCGGAATCGAAGTCAGTTCGCCCGATGGCAGGCGAGGATCACCGCGCCATGGGCTATTGACGACATTCACGCTATCGCCTCGCTCTGCATCGAAGCCCACCGCGTCCTTCACGAGCGCCGTAATCCGGTCAATCTGCTCTCGCGTGAGCGGCGCATCGGTGAATTTACCGTCACGCCCTTGCACCTGAACGTTATCCACGAGCACGGCGACGGAAAGGCGCTTCAACTGACCGCCTGGTTGACGTACGTACGCGACCGTCCGATCAATTTCGTAATTGCGCGTGCTCTGCAGCGAGGTGGGTGACGCGACGGTTGTCGCGTTCGGGCCCGCGACGTTGGTTACCGCGTTCGCGCCTGCAGGCGGAACGGCGGGGGTGTTCGCCGCCACCGTCGCCGGCGGCGGTTGATTCGCTGCAGCACCCGGGACACCGCTCGCCGTCGCGGATGGATTTCGGTCTTCACTGACCTGCTCGCTACGCACCACCGCGCCTGCGGGGTTGAAGGACTCTCTGGCCTCTTCCGAGGTCGTCATATCGAACTGCGCACTGACTTCGGCGCGTACGCGACCCGTACCCACTAACGGCTCGATCAACGCTTCGACGCGTCTCGCATAGGTTTCTTCTAGCTGTCGGGCCGTTTCGATTTGTTGATCGCGCATCGCGAGATCACCGCGTCCCTGCGGCGATGACAGTAAACGCCCCTGCTGATCGACCACCGTCACCTGTGTGGGATCAATATCCGGAACGCTCGTGCCAACGAGGTTGACGATCGATGTCACTTGCTCGTTCGTCAGACTTCGTCCTGCCTTCAATTGCAGAAATACGCTCGCTCGTGCGGCGGCGCGGTCCCGTATGAAGCCCGAGTTGCGGCCGCTCGCAATGTGCACTCGTGCGGCCGCCACCTGCTGCAGACTGGAAATTGTTTTAGCAAGCTCGGTCTCTAGAGCATGTTGATAACGTGCACCTTCCATGAAGCTCGAGAGACCAAAACCACCCTCTTTCGCTAGCCCCGCAAAGCCACCGCTTTGCGTCACACCTTGCTCTGCCAACAGAAAACGCGCGTCATTCAATTTTTCGGCAGGAACAGACAAGCCGCCCGTGCCGGCGTCGAGTCGATACTCGATACCCGCGCCGCTGAGTGCGCGCGTGACCGCCGCAGCATCCTCGTCGTTCAGCGTGCCGTATAAAACGCTATAAGTCGGGCCTTGTGACCACAGAGTCACACCCACACCCGCGGCGACCGCAGCCGCGAGACCGACCAACAAAAGTAGTGGTCTTAGCCCAGCCGAGAGTGTTGCGAGAGGATTCGTCGCCGTAGCAGAGGCATCCATGATCGTTCCTCAGATCAAATCGGCATGTTCATGATTTCCTGGTAGGCGGAAACCACGCGATTGCGAACTTCAACGGCACCGCGAAAAGCGATGCTGGACTTCTGCATGTCGATCATCACCTGCGGCAGGTCGACTCCAGGAACACCTCTCTCGAACGCTGTTGCGGTCGCGCGTGCCTGCTGTTGCACGGAGTTGACTTTGTCGAGACCGTTTTTGAGGACCGAGGCAAAACTGACTGAGGATGACTTCTCGGTGTTGGCAACCGAGGCGCCCAGTGAACCAACCGAGCCGATCGGTGAACTACCGCCGCCGGTTTGAGCTCGTAGGCTACGAATCTGGGTCAGCACCCGATCGATATCGATCTGACTCATGGCAGCTCCACCCCGAGCCCGACCGAACGCAAACGAGCGATCCGATACCGCAAAGTTCGCGGGCTGATACCGAGATGGTCGGCCAGTGTCGACTGTGTTTCACGCGATTCACGTAATGCGCTGAGAAGAATTTCGCGCTCGGCCTGATCGCGACGACGAGCGAACTCGCTGCGCCCATCGATGGCGGAACTACGATCGCTCTCCAAAGAATCAACCCGGACTACCTGCGACATAAGCGCTCCTCGAGTCAGATGACTGACATAGACTCGAAGGAGCAAGAAGCATGCCGCAGGCTTTATCAGCCCGAACGCCCGCTAGAGCGTCAAAAATCAGTCGTCGAGGTCCGAGACCGACATGTTGAATCGTCGCATCTTCTCAACGAGTGTCGTGCGGCGCAGTCCCAATAACTTGGCGGCGTGCGAGACCGTTCCGCGCGATCGCTCAAGTGCTTGAATAATCAGCTTGCGCTCGATATCGAGCAGATACTCACGCAGATCGAACCCGTTGACCGGCAATTGCAACGTTTGAGAAGGCTCCGGATTGGACTCTTCGGAAATGGCGAAGGCGATCGACTGACGATCGTCAACATGACGGTGATCGTTTACAGACGATGGCGAACACTGAGCGTCGTGGACGTTCTCAGCCTCGTCCTCGACGGGCGAGTCTTCCGCGACCACCTCGGTCATGTCATTCAGCAGAGCTTCGATAGCCTCATCCGTCAAATAGCCAGCGCGATATCGCGCCGGCAAATCGAGAATATCGACGGGCTTCGCGCCAAACAGCACGCTCAATCGCTCCATCAGGTTAGCCAACTCGCGAACGTTACCAGGCCAGCCGTAGCTCTTGAGTGCCTCCACCGTGCGCGGCATCAATCGGAGGCGGGGTCGTCCAGCGACCACGTTTTGCTGAGCGAACTCATCAATGAGGGTGTCGAGATCCTCGAGCCGCTCGCGCAAACTGGGCATCTCGATCGGGAACACGTTCAAGCGATAAAAGAGGTCACCGCGGAAGCGCCCATTCGCGATCGCGGTCTCCAGATCACGGTGCGTGGCGGCGACGATTCGCACGTCACAACGCATCGGCTGGTGGTTACCCACTCTCTCGAAGACACGTTCTTGCAAAACGCGCAGCAGCTTGACCTGCATGGGCAGGCTCATATCGCCGATCTCGTCGAGGAACAGCGTGCCACCTTCCGCGATTTCAAAACGACCGCGCCGAGCCGTGTAAGCGCCCGTAAAGGCACCCTTCTCATGCCCGAATAATTCACTCTCGAGTAGGTCTGGCGGAATCGCTCCACAATTCACGGCGACGAAGGGACCGCCTCGGCGTGGACTACCATCGTGAATGGCACGGGCGACGACCTCTTTGCCTGTGCCGGACTCACCGAGAATCAACACACTCGAGTCGTGACCAGAAACTTTGCCGATCAACGCGTTGACTTGCTGGATGGCGCTCGAACGCCCACTCGGTAAGCGCACGGCGACCGGCACCTCAACGGCTGCTGCAAAGCTAACCGCTGGCGTGGTGAAGACTGATTCCATCGCGTGGCTCACGTGCGAGTCCAACTCCCTGTTATGGGTTTTGTAACCGAATTTGTGGTCTTTACGGTTTCAAACCATCCCAGTTCGGATGCACCTAGCGATATCGTTCCCGCGCGCGGCGATGCTCTCGGAATATCCAGCGTTCGAGGCAGTCGCGCTCCGCGTCCCCGATATCGATGAATTCAAAGTAGATCTGACGATCATGCTTGGATACCGCTCGTGCCAGGAAGCGTAGTGCCGTGGGCCATCGCGGCTCGGGATACCAATCAAGCATGCCGACATCGCCCTCGCGAGGCTCGGTGGACGACCGCGCCGAATCGAGGTTCAAAGTGACGCCCGCGGCCGATAGCGAGTACTCGCGGGCTATAGTCGAATCCACTCCAAGGCCCGTGCGATCGAGTAATAGATCGAGCACCATCGATAATTTCGCATCCAGACGACGCAGTTCAGCGGCGATTTCGGCATCCACCTCACCTGCCCCCGAAACGGCCTCCGCTTGAATGGCTTCTAACCAACGAAAAATCTGGATGTTGCGCGTTGCACGATCGACAGACGAGCCCTCACCCGGGGTGAATACCCAGCGAGCAACACCGTCAACGGTCAGCGAATCGGTCGCGGGCTGCATGTACCCAACTTACGTCGGACGCCGACCTGAGCTCGCAGCCGTCGTCGATTGGGCGTTCTTCGGAATGGCCGCCCACGCATCTCGAATCTCGCTCAAAAGAGCACTGACATGGGGTAGCACATCACGGCGGCGCGGTACGTGCGCCAATAACAATTGGCGGCAAATGTAGTCGTACAGCGCGTCAAGATTCTGCGCGATTTCTCCGCGCGAGAGGTCCAGCGCGGCTTTGAGTTCACCGACGATCGCGAGGGCTCGCTGGATATGCAGTGTGGCGTCGACGGATTCGCCGTTCGCCGCACAACCGCGGGCCTGCGCGATGCGGCTGATGGCGCCGTCTAACAGCATCAACACCAGGCCATGCGGGTCCGCCGCCGCCACTCCTGAATGAGCGGCGACTGATTGATAGGCCATCGCGCCATTTCGACCGTAAGACATCGAACTCTCCTGCGACTCGGGTCTCGATACCCTGCTAACGGCGGGAGTTCGTAAAACTTTACGGCGCGATCGACAGGTTGGTGCTGAGCGAATCATGTAGACAGTTTCGCAATGGAACTACTCATGCCCTGCATCTGCGTGAGTAGCTGATCAAGTGCGACGAATTGCTTGCGATAACGCTTTTCGACTGCGGACATTCTATTTTCGACGGCGAGTTTGTCTTGATCGAGGCGGCGCTTGCTGGAATTCAAGCTCTCGGTCCGACTTTGAATCAGGCCGTCGCTAGCGAGTTGCGTCTCGAGCAAGGCATCAAGTCGCTCCACGAGACCATCCGATGCCGTGAAGACTTTGACCACATCCTCGATACGTTCCGAGACCGCAGATTTAAATCGCGCATCGTTAATCGAGAGTCGCGCATCGTTACCGATGGAAAAGCCCATCGCGAGTACCGAATCGAAATCGGGCGATGCACTGTTCGTTCGCGCCGTCAGCTCACGTCGCAAGGCCATCTCAATATTGCGGACGAGCGAGTCGGCTATGAGGGGTCCGGCCGCGTTGCTACTGGCATCAAAGGCACGTAAGCGTCGCGAGGTCGACACATAGTTGTTGTATTCGGTGACGAACTTTCGTAGACGATCTTCGGCGCCTGCTGTATCGGCTTGAACACCGAAATTGATGACGGTGCCAGGCTTCGCGCTCGTCAAGGTCAGTGTGACGCCATCGATCACGTTGGTTAAGGTGTTGGTCGCACTGGTGACCGTTACGCCATCAATCTTCACAACGGCATCCGTACCGGTCGAGTTGACCGAGAAGCCTGTTGCAAACGTATCGAGCGAACCCGTGCCGGTCAGCGTGATGGCGTTACCACTGCCTCCCTCAGTGCTCGACAGCAACAAACGAACGCCGTCGCTCGTTGTCATCAGCGTTGCGGTGACACCGGTGTTGTCGGGGTGGGTATTGATCGTCTCAACTAACTGCGCGAGCGTCGTTCCTGAACCGACCGAGAAAGAAAAGCTCTCGGCGCCTTGCGTAATCGTCAAATTGCCGTTACCGGGTTCATTGGTTGCGCTCGAGAAAAGCGCCGAACTCATCTTATGAGTGCTCGCGAGACTCAAGACTTCGATGGCGTAATTGCCCGTTACCGAACCGCTGCCAAAGCTGACCCGAAAAGCGCTGCTATCGGTGAGATTCGCCGTGCGACCCGCTAGCGCGTCGGCACTTTTTAACGCCTGCAGCGCGGCTTTGACATTAGAGAGTGCGCCCTTCAAGGTCGAGAACGCCGAGAGTTTGGTGGTAATCGCGGTCTCGCGAGTTCGTATCCGCTGATCAAGCGGCGCGCGCTCGGCCGCGACCAATTGCGACACCAGCGAATTCACGTCGAGCCCGGAGGCCCCCATCCCTGTTGCCTGGATCGCCATGGATACCCTCGCCAAAAAACTGACGCATGGATTGCGTCAGGTAGGGAGAGCAAGACCCGTGCCGCTAAAAGTCCGCCTGCAACTCCGGGGGACTCCCCGGAGTGCAGACGGATGGTCGGGGTCAACGTTGTCGCGGCGCTAGCCCCGACCACTTCCCATTCGAAGTGATCCTTAACCGCGCAGGAGCGCGAGAACACCCTGCGGAATCTGGTTCGCCTGCGAGAGCACGGCCATACCCGACTGCTGCAGGATCTGCAGACGCGTGAGTGCGGCGGTTTCGGCGGCGAAGTCCGCATCTTGGATGCGTGATCGCGCGGAAGTGACATTCTCGACCGTCACGCGCAGGTTGCTGATCGTCTGCTCGAAGCGGTTGATGGAGGCGCCGATTTCGGCCCGCTCATTAGTAACCTGCGTGATGGCGGCATCGATAGCTTCCAATGCGTCACTAGCATCGTCTTGGGTCGCGACACTGACCGCCGAGATTTTCAGGGTAGCGGTACCGAGAGCGGTCGTCTTCAAATCGGCGATTCCACCCACTTGGATCACCTCAGACGCATTCGCTCCAACTTGGAAGTTTCCACCGCCGGAGAATGTGCCGTTGAGCAAAGCGGTGCCGTTGAAGGTCGTCTGCTCTGCGACACGATTTATTTCTGCCTTCAATTGGTTCACCTCGGCAGTGATCGCCGTGCGATCCGCGCTGGTGTTGGTGTAGTTCGCCGATTGCACGGCCAGCTCACGAATACGCTGCAGCGCGTTGGTGATGGCCTCGATACCACCCTCTGCGGTTTGCGAGAGCGAGATACCATCGCCCGCATTACGGATCGCCTGGTTGTAGCCGCGGACCTGCGAGGTCAGACGCTCAGCGATGGCGAGACCCGCAGCGTCGTCTTTGGCGCTGTTGATTCGCATGCCCGAGCTCAAGCGCTGCAAGGCGGTGGACAGTTCGTTTGAGGTCTTGGCTAAGGCTCGTTGTGCACCCAGCGCCGCGACATTGGTGTTGATTACGGTGCTCATCGTTCGACTCCTGAAAAAGGTTGGGGTTGGGAAGTCAAACCCTGTAACGGATGGCACCGGAAATACTTTAGGCCTCCGATCGCATTTCTGCGGGAGGCGTCACGGAATCAGTGGGACTACCGTTCCGGACCGACACCGGACGTTGAGCGGGGCCCCAACTCCCCACACAACGTCCGGGCGGATTTTCAGATCATCAGCGCAGCAACGAGAGGACGTTCTGCGGGATGACATTCGCCTGCGAGAGCACGGCGGTACC
>JACCEC010513932.1_pt1 | contig 22535 bp, 25 predicted proteins | sample 7450121 | NCBI WGS metagenome assembly JACCEC01 (sample SAMN15323455, study PRJNA562643) | freshwater metagenome | isolation source: river surface water | place: USA:Blue River Watershed | collected 2017-08-18 | reverse complement strand
TGTCATCAAACAATGTGGATGAATTTCTTTCGTTATTCTTAAATTATTTTGTTGAAATCTTTTCAGATTTATTTTATAATGGTAATTTGATAAATACAAATAAAAAATTTATCAAAGCATCATATGATTACAAACCGAATCAACTTGTTTTTCGACATTTTATGTATGAGTTATTAAAAACAGATGATCCAAATGATAACCAAGCACGTTACCATCTAATTTTATTATTAAATTTTTTAGATTATCATGATGCTGTATCAAAAGCAACAATAAATACTACATTATTACGTAAGAATCCTAAATTATCAAAATTATTACTTCCAATGATATTTTATCAAAATCAATTACATATATTTATTAATAATGACCATAATAATTCATTTTTAGGTACTTTCATTAATACTTATTATGATTTATATGGTAATCATATAAAACAATTTTATGATGATCCAGATAATCAATATGATCTCAAATTTTTCAAGAAATATCTTAAAATTCCTTCTGTAACAACAATAACAACAACGTCTTCATCAATAATTCCACAAATACCACCAATAATAACAACACCGTCGGTATCTTTGACATCTCCTATATCATCTCCTATATCATCGACATCTTTCTCAATAATGCCATTGTCACCATCAAATACATCTTCTTCATCAGTGCAATCTTCGTCGACGTCTTCTTTAATAATACCGTCACCACCATCTTACACATCTTCAACAATACCATCATCGACATCTTCTTCCATATTACAACCACCAATGTCGTCTTCAACGTCACAAAATAATAACAGTTCATCATCTATAAGAAGACACAGAAGATCACCAACAAGAAGTACTTATTCATCAAATTCGTCAGTTCCATCAGATCCAATAGATTTTGATGAAAACTTTTTAAAAATTGAAAATAACATATTGGATTTATTAAAATTAAATTTTACATCAGAAACACCTGTCATGAAACATTCATCTGTACCCATAAAACTTGTGTTTAATGCAAATGAACTTTTTCATGAAAAATATAAGAATCCATTAAAAATTGATAAAGAAGTGGGTAATGATAATTTAAAATTAGGTACATTAACAAATGTATCTGACAATAGTAATATTCCAAAACATTTTTTTGGTACACTTCCAACAACAAATGAAACACCTCAAACAACAGATGTTGAAGAAGAACAAATTACATCTAAAGTATATACATCATTCAAACCACAAGGAAGTTCACTTGACAATAATTATACACGTAAAGAATTACTTGAAGTAACAGTTGATTCGTATGATGTACTAGAAACTGTAAAGAAATATTTAACAGGAGATATTAATGAAACTTTAAAATTCAAGAAAGAAAATGTCAATGAATTTTTAGAAACATTAGCACCTTCTACAGTTTGGGAAGAACATATAAATATGGAATATTCATCATTTTTAACAGCACGTCAAATTCATAATTTACAATTGATTGTTGTACAAAAAATGTATGATTTTTTAGGAAAGTACACAGGATCAAATAAAATTATTATGTCTTACAAAAACTCACCAGAACAACAAAAACAACTTGCAAATAATGTAATAAAAACATTTATGGAATTTTATACATCTTTGTATTTCTCAACAGCTACTTTGAAAACACCAAAAGTAACACAAACAGATATAAAAGAAAATATTGAACCTGATGAAGACGAAATAGTAAGATTTAGTATAATAACAAGTGGAGCAAAAAGTAAAAATTTATTATCCGATGGTAGTGATATGAAACAGTTTTTGCAATTTTATACATGTGAATTAAGAAATGAGTATATAAATGAATTTTTAATTCCTTATTTACAAAGTTCATGTAGTCCTTTTTGTGTATTTGAAAATTTAGGTTCAAATGATTTAACAAGTGACATAGATATAACAATATTAAATACACGTGCATATTTAATGAAATTGATGGCACAAAAAATAACAGATGTAATTTTTAAACCTTTATTTATGACAATCAATAATTCTTTGGAAATAACATTATCAGGTAGTAGAACAATTAAATTATCAACAAATTTATCTGACTTGTTTGACGTCAATATTTACTGTACAGGTTGGTATAATTTTTGTTATAGCGATATTACAACGTATCCATATATAACACCAATGGATCAATGTTATAAATATGATGAATCATTATTTAATACATATCAGTATTTTTTCTATTCACAAATCAATTTTGCTTTTATAAAGAATTTAAAATTTTTCAAAAAAAGATTAACTGATACAAATAATTTTGGATCTTATTTGTCATTTGAAAATTTAGAAAATTTACATAAATCGTATACGTATATTAAAAAACATTTTGTTGTTTCTGAAAGTTTATTTAGAATTATAGAAACAATAGAACAAGAAAAATATAGAAAAACAAAATTTAGGTATCTTCAAATATTAATATTATTAACAGAACAATGTTTACGTAAATATCAAAATGCAATTGCAAAAATAACTAAAAAATTAAATAATATGAGAGGTCAAAAAATAAATTTGAACAATGAAGAAAAAGAAGTTAATGACGTACTCATTATTATGATACAAAAAGCAATTGAAAAATTCTTTTTGTATGAATACTTAAGTTTAAATTCATTACAAAGATGTTATGAGGAAGAATCATATTATTCAATTGGTGCATATTTTCATGTTGTAATACAATTACAGAAAAAACAATTTTACGATCAATTATTCTCACCATTTATTTACGTCATGTCTTTCCTTGATAATGCAGGATTATTATTATCTCATAAAGATAAAGATAAATATGTACAAAGAATGTTAGATGCGATTATACGTTTTAAATTATATTTTATAAATGGAGGTAACACTATAATACCTGAGGATTTACAAAAAAAACTTTCTAAAGACAACAATATTCTGAATATTGATTTTTTTAGGGGTTCAAAAAGGAGACCTGAACAAGTTTTCAAAGACCATATCGAATACGAAAGAAAACTACAAAATTTTGCAAAATCTGAAGAAACAAATGTAATGAGAAAAAAGACATTGTTGGTGTCGCAAATGTATGAGATTGTATTTGAATTAATGAATTATTTAGAACAACAAAACTTTAATTATTCACCTTACTTCCCCGATGAAGACGCATCTACTTCAAATATTAAATATCATTTACCGTCAGATTATAATTTTTTCTCAAATTTGTCTTCATTTGAAGAAGAACACGTTGATATCGAAGAAGAATTTGAAGAAGAATAAGTATAATAATGATCCCTTATATATGTAACAAATGTTTCACATGGTATTTTTTGATCTTCAGGAAGTGTTTTTAAAGTATTAACAAGTTGTTCGAAAAATACGATTAATTCTTTTGAATTCATATCAGGTACACGATCTTTATGTAATAAAGGAGGAAAACGTAAAAGTAAGTTAAAATCCATTTTAATAATAACGTTACAGTTAATAAATAAAATGAAATTCAAGGATTCACCAACATTTTCAAAACATTATCAAATAACAAAAAAATCATATGAATCATTGTTATGCACAACGTTTCATAAATGTTTAACACATATTACAAATTCATTTGGTATTCAAATAAATCATCAAATACCAAATGAATACTATTATAAACCATTCGTACATTATTTCGAAATGTATTTACCAAAAAAATTATATGAATCATATGAATTCAAACGTTGTGTATCATTTTTTACAACAAGTCAAACGTCAACATTAGAAATGTATAATGATTACATTCAATTCGGAGAGAATACTGACGTAACAGTATAAAATAATATGGTTCCTGAAAGTTTTTTTGACATTGTCTGTCTATTAGTTTCCAAAAAAATATAAAATAATTATATAAAATAATTAAATAAATATAAAAAATGAGTGATAAATTTTATTTTTATTCAAAAAGTGCAGATGTTAAACCAGGTAAAGGTTCAAATGAAATCATAAATGAACCACAAGATCCACGTTATTCATCATTACCAAAAAATTTCCGTAAAATTTTATCGAATTTCTGGATAGCACCATTTACATTAGATGGACATCGTTGGAATTCTGTAGAACATTATTATCATGCACAAAAATTCATGTCAACAAATCCTGAATGGGCAATAGAAATATTTTCATTAGATGGTAAAGAAAATCAGAATATTCCAGAAAATGATGTACGTCAAATTGCATTTGATCCAGCATTATCAAAAAGTGCAGGTGGTAAAGGTGGTAATGTAAAGAAATTAAATTACAAACGTCCTAAGAATGTGCAAGCAGATCCATTATTTTTCTCAAGTGCTTCTGCTGGTATACCAGGACATCCAACTTGGACACGTCAAGATGTAGCATTCTTTAAAGCAATGTGTGCAAAGTTTTCACAACATGAAGATCTTAAAGAAGTTTTACAAAATACAGGTGATGCACAATTGTGGCATATTATGTCAAGAACAACACAAACAAAATGGCCAAGATTTTGGTATTTAGAAAGAATAAGAGAATTACATAGACAAGGACGTGATTGTTTGTTTAGTTCATTAAATAATGAACCCGTGTCTGTTACAAACGCTTCATCATCAGATGACGACGATGTTGAAGAAGAAGATTCTGTACCTGAATATAATGATAGATACAACGAAGAAAGGTTCTGCACATAAGTGTTCATAATGTGTTTGTATATTAATTTGTAAAAAAATAAAAGAAATATTGTTATTATTTTTTAAAAACCATCAAAAAACAAAAATTCATTTACAATAACATCTGAAGGAATATGATTCACGTGATACACAACACGTTCTTTTAAATAATCTAAACGTGCATTCCATTGAGGTAATTTCTTTGCTGGAACGTACATGATACTTTCAGTAGGATGAAAACACCAAGGAGATACAACATCATCATACGAATCAGGATTAAAACGTAAGAATACAACAGGACGAAAATTAACATCTGTAAATAATTCATTCACACGTCTTTCTTCACATTCTGATGTATATACATCTGTTGCCGAATGTTGTAATTCATCAATTTCGACAATAACGACATGTGTTCCTGCATCAATAAAAATATCAGGACGACGGAATGAACAACCACCTTCAACACGTTGATCAAACTTCATAGTATAATCAAGATGTTGTTGTAAATATGTACGTACAGCTTTCTCTTTTGTTTGATGTTGTCTTGGATTTGGACGATCAGGATGTAAATGTATGAAACAATTGAGACATAATCCTTCATAAACAGGATTTGAAACTTTTGTAATATTACATTGTTTACAAGTTGAAACCACACGAACCTCGTGTGGTAATTTATGCGTGAGGCAATGTATTGGACGTTTTGTACCTGATTGTCCAAATGAAGGTTGTTTTGAACAATTTAAACCTCGACATAATATTCTACCTAATAAAACATCTCCAGGTAATCTACATTTGCTACAATATCTTAATATATTTTCTTCAGAATTTCCATAATTTGGTTGTTTTTTACCACATTTTTCACAACGAGGATTGTTAACGTCAACGTCATTTTCTAATTTACATGTGCCACAACGTTTTGCAAATTCACCTTCTTGAGCAAATGTTGGTTTAACTTTTTTACAGATCTCACATTTTTTATTTGCAATATCAACATCTGTAGGTAATTTATGTTCAGCACAACGTAATACCTTTTTAGTTCCATGAATACCATATGAAGCACGTTTGATTTTTTCACGACCTTCTTCTGTACATGTAAGACAAAAACGTGTTTCATTAATATTTATTTCATTTTCTTCTTTATGATCTTTACAATGAACTGGTTGAGAACCTTTTATACCAAATGTTGCTAATTTATTACAATGGCAACGTTTTTTAGACGTGTTTATTAAGTCTACATCACCTTCTTTTTGATGAAAAGAACAACGTAGTGGTTCACCATTTGGAACACCAAAATAACCACTGAATGAACAATTTAAATGTTCACATTTATCACTTTTGTATTTTCTTTTGTTGCTTTGAACAGCATTTGTTGTTGAACTGAGATCATTCATTTTTATTTTATTAATCAAAAAGTATATTGGCTGAAATTATATTTTTCCATAAAATTTCATAAGTTTCCGAATGATTTTAGGAAACTTTCATAAAAATACATTACAACCGTATTAATTGTTAATTGATTGTAATGTACATAATTTTTGTTTTTTGTTTTTATAATGTATGTATTGAGAGTATTTATAGAGAGTATTTTGAGAGTTAATTGTTTTTTTATTTTTTTATTAGACAGTCTTTGGATAATTTCATTTTTATTGATTTTTGATATACTTTGATTATGATACCATATTATGGTATGTTTATACCATTTAACTTGCATATTTAATACCGGCCATACCGTTAACAACAGTAGCAACGTTGTAATTGACGGCAAACATTTGAATTTGACAATATTGTGGGAGACCAAGAGCATTACGTTGAGCGGTAGTCCATTGGGTAAGGTTATATTGTAATTGAACAGTATCTAAACGAGACATGTTACAAGTACCTGATGGTTGCCATTCAAGAGGACGTAAAGCGAATGAATACATGTAAATATTCTTGCTTGGGATACGTTCTAAATGTTGGTATGGTTGTACTAAACGGAAGTAAGTTTGTGGACGAACTGAGAAACGATCAGTACCGTTAAGAACTAACTTAGCATCTTGTAATAAATCTAAAGCTTGATCTGGGTTTGGAGTACCTGGAGCAGCAGTTGAATAGTTGAACCAATCGTTGTGTGCAGTACCAATAGTAGCAGCATTATCTTGACGTTGGAGTACCCATACTAACATCTTAACTGGATGATTGAACATCATACGCATCTTTTGGGCTGAGGTATTGGTATCATTTGATTCAGAACCAGAGAATTGTACTTGTTCAATTAAATAACTGTGTGGCTTTTCAACGAATAAAGTACGTTCAGCTTGTTCTAAGAAGACGTAATCAATGAAGAATTGACAGTTAACAATTGATGGAGTAGTAACAAATTGAGTAACATTTTGTGAGATACGAGTACCATCATCATATAAAGCAACAACTAATTCTTGAGCAGAACGTAATTCAACAACTAATCTTACTTCATGGAAACCTAATGATAATAATGGAATAGCTAAACCTGAATTACGACAGAACCAGAATTGTAATGGAATGTATAAGATCTTTGAATCATTAGCATTACCAATTAAAGCAAGATCTGAACCATATTTACCAACCATTTGACCATAACCATCAATCTTATCAGCTGAATTTGAGAGTTCATCCCATAAATCCATCCATAAACCATAATGACGATCGAATACTTGGTTACCAATTTCAATATCACAATAACGGATTAAAGCATGACCTAAAGCATTAGTCCAACATATGTTAATATTTTGGTTAGTTTGGAAAGTAGTAGCCATTTGAGCTGGGGTACCAAAACAAGTTGAACCATCAGCATTTACTAAAGCTGGTAATTGGACTTGTAAATAAGTCTTGTACATTAAATCACCTGAACGTGATACAGTAGTAGTAGTTTTCTTACCGAAATCAGCAGTACCATTCATTGATTGTTCAATAGATTCCATAGCGAAAGCTGAATAACGATCATAACCAGCCTTGAAGAAAGTAGTATCTGGTTGAGTAGTTAATACATTGTCCTGAGGACCGAATGCAACGAGTTGAATCATAGCGCCACCTGCCATTTTTTATTTTATTGTTTAAATATTAATAAAAATTATTAATTGTTTTTTACTTATACACACAATAAATTTTTTTTTGATTTTTTAGACGATTTTTTTTTGTATCATACTTTTTAAAAAAAATAAATGGGTGATTTTAGATTAGAGTTTTTTTCAAAAAAGCCAAAAGAATATGATTATGACACAGATTTTGAAAATGAATTTACATCTGATGAAAAATGCCTTGATGTTTTCACGTTCGAATGTTCAAATCGTGAAATTTCGACATTACCTTCATGTATAACAAAAATGACACGTATGGATATATGTGATTTTTCTAATAATGAATTCGATTGTTTACCAGATAATTTTGAAAATTTAAAAATTTTACGTCTTCTAAGTTTGGAAAAAAATTATTACATCCAAGAATTTCCTCTATGTATTTGTTTCATGACATCTCTTAAAATTTTAGACCTTAGTGAATGTAGAATTACAGAATTACCTGAATCAATTGGTTCACTTATAAATTTAATAGATCTTAAGATGTCAAGAAATAGAATCATGAAACTACCTGACTCAATTGGACAATTATGTAATCTTGAAACTTTGTACATCACTTCAAATTTAATAATGCAACTTCCAGAAACTATTGAAGGTATGAAATCATTAGAAGAATTAGAAATGGAAGATAATCCATTGATAACATTACCTACACAATTGTCATTATTACCAAAATTAACAGAAGTGTATTTTAATGATCTCGACATTGAAGTATATCCATTGTCATTACGTACGAAATTAATTGAATGGAATTACGATGTCGAAGAAAAAAAATTTATTGAATGAATTAATTAAATAAATAAGAATGGATACATTACGTGTTCAAAAAATATATAAAAGTCTTACAGGTGAAGACACCGGAGATGTAGATAATCTTCATTTTGGTATTACAGAAGAACAAGAATTACAATTACGTACATTATTACCTCAAAAATTTGAAGAAGAAATTTATAATAAAAATGAATTCAATGTAGCACAAAAATTTAGTTTATTAGTAAGATTAATACGTAGTAATTTATTAGCAAATGAATCAACAGCATCACGTACATTAATTAAAAATTATAATGATCAAATATTAGATTCAATTGCATCTGCATATACAGCGTTATATATAGCAGGTTATATTGAAAGACATGCATATGATGAAAATGGAAAAGACATTTCTCCAGACAAACATGTTATAAAAAAAAATTTAATAACACGTATAAATTTAACATATCCAAATGAAATACAGGATGTATTAACAAAAATACATGAGAATCCTTCAATACTTTATAATGTCTGGAGAACTGTAAAAACAAAAACACAACTTCCAATACAAACAAAAAAAGATGCACCAAGTCGTTATTCAACAACAAATTTAGATTTACAAAAGAAACAAAGTTATCTCTCAGATATACAAAGAAGTGGTGTGAATATGAATGATTTATATGCAAAGAATTCATTATTTATAAAAAAAAGTGGTCATCCGTATTATGTTACGAATGATTTTATGTCAACAGTACAACAATTATTAAATTCATTAGATCCAAATGAACTTATATGTCATTGGAATGATACACAATCATCAAGATGGAATCGTAGTGTAACAGAAGTAGGTTCATTTGGTTTTTATGAAATACCGATAAGAAAATTATCAAAGTTTGCATTTGAATTAGATAAAATAATAGGATGTGGATTATATATAGAAAATGGTAATAGTTACATAATATTTTCAATATGTGAAGCAGTAAATAATGATACATATTATTTTGAACCATTAACAATACATGTAAGTGGTGGCTGTGATACAACACCATTTCAATTAACACGTATGTTATATACGAATTTTCGTGGTCGTGAATTTTTATATGATTCCTTTCGAATTATTGTAAATATTCCATTACCACCAAATGAACACGAAGGAACAATGGCAAAAGTTGAATTAGTAAATTGTTTATTAGATTCAAGTCAACAACGTGAATTTCAAAAAATAAAAATAATCATGACTCTTTAGTCTTTATATTATGTTAAAAATTATCTTTGTTAATTTATTAAAAAATGAAATCTCTAACGTCTGAAACAACAAAAAATGTTGGTGTAGTTGTTATTCAAGAACAACCAAATGAATTGAAAGAAAATTCAACAAAACTTGAACAAATTGATTTAGAGTCAGGAACAAAATCAGTAATAATACCAAATAATTCAAATGAAGAACAACCAGGTAGATATGGTTCATTCATTCTTGGTAATTGTACGATTTCATAAAAATTTGAAAAAAAATCTTTGTATGTAATTTAAAAGAAATGACAATTCTCTTAAATTTACATATTCCTGGTAATACATATTCAGGACGTATTGAAAATATATTAGTTTCATTATACAATGAATCTGCAAAGATTATGTCACGTGATTTACGTGAAGAAAAATTAAAAATTATAAATTATGCATTAGAATTCATAAGAGTTCATTATGAATCTTCTTCAGAACCACATCGTTATCAAATAAATAACGAAGGTGTTGTTACTGTTGAAGATGCACCTGCATCAAATATACGTGTGTTTTTCTAAATTTAAAAACCTTGTATATATACGTCAATTTTTCTGTCGAGAAGATATTTAGGTACTAAAGAGTTATATATCTTATGTACTTCTTTTTTATAATTATCACTCATTATTTTTGTTAATTCATCTGATTCACCTGTATCATATGCATTACGTTGTTCATCTGTAGCATTTTGTAAAGTTGCATCACGTATACGTGTTGCTAAATTAGCTAATTCTTGATCAATAACAAACTCTGGCATAATTTTTTGTACGGAATCGTCGATTCCATCATATACACTTAATATACGTACAATTCTACCAGTATTACATACAACTTGATTTTTTTCAACACATGATTCTAATTGTTTACATAAAATTTCCATAAGATTATTACGTTTTGTGATGTCTTGTTCACTTTGTATTTTTTGTACCATAGTAATAAATATTTGAGTATCAGATTTATTAAATTTTGTATGTTTTTGTTCATTAAACGAATTGATAACACGTTGAACTTTGTTGATGTCTGAACCATTTTTTGTACATGCATCAATAATTAATATTCTACAATCATCTAATGACAAAGTTTTATTATTTGATTCAATACTGTTCAAAACATTTTGTGCACTTGTTAATACAACAGGACTATGTACATTTTGTGCATCATTATTTACAACTTGTACACGTGCTATTTGTTGTATTTGATCTTCACCTTGTAAATTACGTATGACATCTTGTATATAATCAGGATCTTCTATATGCATATTCATAATTTGTGGTGCAAATGTAAATGCAACATGTTGACGTAATGGATTTTCCATAAAATGATATCGACGTTGTTCATCTTCACGTTCACGTTGTTGACGTATTTCTTGTTGTGTTTGTGGATAATCACGAAAATGTACTAATATTCTTGTTAATTCAAATGGATATTCAGATGGCAACGCTGGTAAATTTGGTTGAATGTCATTTGGATTATAATTTGTAGTTAAATCTTGTAATTGTTGACGTGCTGTAACAACAATATGAGATGGAAATTTATTTGCATTTGTTATGATTACTTGATACATTCTTCCTGCTGTTACTTTATCAGAATTTATAGAACCATGTAATCCTTGTGAATACATTTGTGCAATATATAATACAGATTCTGGATCATGATCTGTTTCAATAGAACGTTTAAAATATTCAAATGCTTGTATACCATTTCCATTTACACGAAATTCATGTATACCACGTTGTTTTAACGTACGTGTATCTAATGTTTGATTTGGTTGTGGTTCTTGTATTATTGGTTCAATAAGATCATGTACTAAAAAAATAGGTTCATTTGTTTGAAACATGCGATTGTAATATTTTTTATTATAATATTTAGAATACAAATATGCAATGATTACAATAATAATAGCAATAATAATTGTTTTCAATTTTATTTTGAACATTTTTTTTACATAAGATGTCATAAAAAATAAAAAAAAGCATTAACGTATAATTGCTGGAATTGATTCAGGATCATGTAATTTTTTAATTTGTATACTTACATTTGAATTATATTCATCGGCAAGACTTGCAAATGAACGATTTACAACTTGTATAAAATTTTCAATTTCTGATTCCGAAACATGTGTAAGATCATATAAACGATGTTGAAATTGAAATATACCTTGTGTATATAATTGAAATACTTGTGAACAATGTAAACGATATTCAAAACTTTTATTTACTGAATATACTCTTGATTTCCACGTTGCTTCATCAATGTCATTCATTAAATAAGAAACACGTAAATTTGTTAATGTATTTGACAGTTGCATATTTAATGAACCTTCGTCATAAAATGAATCTGCAGCAAATCGTATGATTTCATAATCATCATACAAAACACGTAAAATTTTTTCAGGAATATCTGAATTTTTACGTAGTAATGTATCTGCTGGAATTTGACGTATTTGTGAACAATCATCTTGTTGTTGACGTTGTTGATTTGTTGTTGTATCTGATTCAACATTACGTGTAACTAAATTACGTGCATATGATTCTAAATGATTATAATGACCATTTGTAGATTGTTTAAGAATATTTCCAGTTTCCCAATCAAAATGTGTACGACATTGTGTACAAAACATATGATTACATCCGGAACTTCTATTAATAACAGCAGCACATTTTGGACACGAACGTGAATCTTGACGTAACATAGATAATGTTTGTATAGTATCTAAATTACATACATGTGTTTCGGTTGTAGAAGTGAGTTCACGACATGTACGACACACTTTTGAATTACATACGGAACAATTTGAAACACCAGGTTCAATAAAACCACGACATGAATTATTAGGACATGGAAAGAAATCTTTAATATTTTTATTAGAAGATTCAGTAGGACGTTCAGAAATAGTCATACGTTCACCAAAACGAAGACGTGATTTTTGTCTTCTAAATTCTTTTTCCCAATTAACAAGAGGTTGTGTAGATGTTAATTGTTCACGTTCATGTTCTAATAAACGATCTTCTTCAATTTTTTTCCATGTAGTTTTTACATATGTAACTCCAATGGAATCTGTGAGAAATTTTTTAGTAAATGTAATTTTACAATTCATACATGCAGCTTCTTTTGTATGTTCTATTTGTGTTTTTACACATGTTTTACAACTTTGAAATTGACATGAACAACACGTAACAATTTGTTTGGGTGTGAAAGATTCACAGCAAATATTACAATCAATTTTTGTACTCATATTTTTCCTATGAAAAAATACAATGTCCTTTTTATTATATGACAAAAATATATATAGTAGTTAAAAAATAAAAATAAACATATGTAAGTTTTTTAAATGTTTGATTTGATAGTTGACGTAATATTCCATACGGGATTTTTGAAAGCAAATGAATCACATAATTTACGTCTTGTGAATAAATCATGTGGTGAAATTGTTAAAAAACATTTAAAAAAATCAAAATTTCGCCGTATACAAGAAGTAGTAGATAAGGATGGATTGTATCTGAATTCTTATGAAAATTTCTTGTTTGTTAAAAGTATAGGTTACACTGTTTATTCAGTGACAATTACATCAATTGTAAAACATAAAGGTAATTTAGAATTATTAAGTTACTTAATTTGCAAATGTAAAATACAAATTCCAGAATCTGCATTTATAGAAGCATGGAAATTACAAAATAATGAATTGTTTGGATATTTATGGGATAAATGTTATGATTATCGTACAAAACAAAATGTAATGGAATGGATTGAAGAATTAAGTACATTTCAAAAGAAAAAACAACAACAACAACAATTTCAAACAGTGTTTTATTCTGCGAATAAATTGTCATTAAACAATACAAACATATAATTCATCATTACTCAAATGAAACATTTGAGGATATTTTTTTAAAAAACCTGTAAAATCTTCAATGGATTCACATTGAAAAAAATTACATGTAAGTTTTTCAAGATCATTTATTTTAACGTATGTTTTCGTTTGTTCTTGATGTATACGTATTATGTCGTAAATATTTTTTATTATATCGCTACCTTTTATTTGTTGTATACGTGGTAATAATAAGAACATTTTCGTCGATTTTTATTTATTTATTTTATGTTCTTTTTATTTAAAAAAAATGAAAACTGTTTATTTTGATACATTTTTACCACAAAATAATACATATGAAATTGTAACAACAACGAGATACAATTTTATTGAAGCTGCATTATATATCTTACAAAATGAAGAAATTGAACATCTTGTACAAAAAGATTTAATAAGACGTGAATATACATTGTATTATCATCAGACTTATATTGATTTTTCAATATTTGACGACAATACAACATTAAAAGACGTCATGTTACATTATTCAATTGAGTTACCTTCATTTGTGAATATTGTTGATAAAATACGAGATCTTACAAAATTCGGAAAATGTAACATAAAAATCGAAAATTATTCACCAATGATTTACAAGCCAGAATTAATAAACGATACATCTCTTCAAGGTTTATTAGAATTTTTATTATGGGGTTTGTATAATATTGTTAATCCTACATCTACATCTTCTCCTTCTTTGAATGATACTCAACAACAAGATGTCGATACAATATTTTTACATGGTGGTGGTCCATCTGCAACATTAACATTAGGTTTTTTAAATGTATTCTTACAATCTAAAAATATTAAACATTTTAAAGGTGCAAGTATGGGTTCGATAATTGCAACATATGCAAGTATAATTCCATTACACGAATTTTATGATCGTTTTATAAATGCAGTAACGAAACATTTATATCGTAAAAATACATCTGAAGAATATGTTTCACCATTGAATGTACAAGAAACATTGAATTTCACACGTTTATTTCTTGGACAAGACAATTGTAAAATGACATTACTTCAATTTTATAAAACACATCTGGAACCATATGGAAAAACATTGGATATTCTTGTTACAGATGTGTCAACAAGTAATTATAAAATATTTAATCATTTAACAAAACCAAATGTAATTCTTGAAGATGCATTGTTATGTTCATGTGGTGTTCCATTTGTTATTGGTATACAAGAAATAGATGGTAAAAAATATTGTGATGGTGATTTATTTTCATATAAATATTTACAAGAAAATCCAAATATGTACAGAGTATTATTAACATTTCAAAATACAAATACGAAAACATTTGATAAAAGTGTATTCGAACCCTTCTGTTTACCAGGTGCACCATTACATTGTGTATTAGAATCTGTTGAATTTTATATTGATCGTTACCTAGAACATCTTGACTTTTGTAGTAAACATCCATTTACATTCAATATACCATTACGTGAATATTTACCAATGTTAAATGGAACAGCATTAATGGGATCGCGTCAATTTCATATTTTAAATTTTCAATATGGAGTTGATTGGGCAATGGAAAATTTATAAAAATCCATTATGATTCGTACGAATTTTTGAATTTGTTGTTGATGTTGTTGTAGAATCTTGTAATTCTACATGCGAATCTTCTTGTTCTTCTTCTTGTTCTTGTACATTGACGTTATTACCCACTTTTTTAATAACAACGTCGAAACCAGAATCTTTATAATATTTAATACGTTCTCTTCCTTGATTATAAAATAAACCCATTGTATTACGTATGTCAATAATAAGTGGTTGTACAGATGTAACACGTTCACCTAATATTCTACCAACAGATTGACGTATGTCATTTCTTGGTGTTGCCATCATAACAGCATTTAATCCAGGACAATCAAAACCTTCACTTGCTAAACCATATGTTGCAAGAATAATTTGTTTCGGTGGATTCGCATGTAATACATTATGTATATCAGCATCTTTTACATTTCCATGTATAGACCCGACATCTAATATTGTTGTTTTCAACAATGAATCTAATAATAAAATATGTTCTTTACGATCTGTTAATACAAGTAATCTACGTTGTGGTTCTTCTTGAAATATATCTTGAATTGTTTGAAGAATGACATTGTTATAATCAGGTAATCTTGATAAATCAGTAATAGCTTGTGCAAATAATGGATCACCCGCACGATTTAATGTAATATCAATATTCCAACAATTTTGTACAACAAGAACACGTGGAACTGTTGTGACTTGTAATATACGTACACTTAATATTTTACCAATTGCATATTGAAATACAGATTCTAAACCATCTTTACGTTCTAATGTAGCAGATAAACCAATTGTTATTGGTATACCACCAATTTTATGAAATGCTTGTGAAAAACTAGGTGCAGACATATGATGTACTTCATCAATAATTAATAAACCAAATGAATTTAATGTTTCAGATGGGATATCACGTCTAAGTAATGATTGAATTGTACATGTAACAATAGGTGCATTCGAATCAGGATTTTCAAAAAGATCATCAACATGTACATTCAAGAACGAACGTGCACGTTCTTGTAATTGTGTTAATAATTGATTCGTATGACTCAACCATAAACATCTTACACCAAAATGTTTAATTAAATGTAATGCTAATACAGTTTTACCAAAACCAGTATGTAATGCTAAACAACCAGATGTAATACCAGGATAACTAAATACTTCTGATAATACATCTAATTGTGATTGTTTCAATGTATAATTTGTAACATTAGGAAAAATAACACGTGTAGATTCAATACGTTGTTGACGATAATCTTGAATTTGTTTACGAAATCTTATAAATTCTGGAAAATCCTCAAACCATGTACGTGGTAACCAAACGTGTGTTTCTGAATGTTTTGTAACTTTAACACATTCACCTTTAACATTTCTACCATTTGATTTTGCACGTTTTACCATAGGATTACGTTCATTTACTTTTGCATAAACAGATTCATTAATTTTTATTTTATCTATAATATTTTTTGGTAAATTAGATAAAGATAAATAGTATCCACTAGAATCAATACGTAATTCTGATGACATTTTTATTTTAATAATCTAACAAAATAAAAAATATAGAATGAATTCAGAAGAAGAACATTTTTACAATTCATTTACGAATGTATTAACACTTTATGGAATTGAAATATGTAGTATATGGTTATGTATTCCAACATTTTATAAAATGTCATTATCAAATAAAAATTTAAAATTTACACCTATTTCAGTATGTACAAATTCGAAAGAATTTGAATATTCACTGAAGAGTATAGATAATATTGAAAAAGTAAATGAAAGACAGATTTCTATATATTTTAATAATTTAGAATTCATGTTTTATTGTGTTAGTCAACATGCATGTGATGTAGTATATGATGGATTATGTATAATATTAAAATATGAACGTCAATTAGAAAAACGTAGACGACAATGTGTTCGTATAATAATGGAAGAATCAGATAGTTCTTCAGACAATTCTTCACAAAATTAATTTCTTGAAGATTTAAATAAAAAAATGATTCCAGCACGTAGACAACAACAAGAACAATTTACTTTTCGTACTTATCGTGATGTTCAATGTGAACGTGAATATGGTGTAAATGCAAAAGCAAAAGATGGAAATCACCAATGTGATGCAAATTGTCATGAATTCCAAACATCAACAGGAATATCATGTTGTGTTAAAAAAACTAAAAAACGCATACGTGAAGCTTGGTTACAAAATATACTTCCAGAAGCAAAACGTCAACGTGTAACACCATTTGGTAAATTTGTCAGTGAATATTGTAAAAATAAAAAGTGTTCGAAAGAATACGCAATAAAAAAATATCTTAAAGCTTTAGATTTATAAAACAAACAAAAAAAATAAACATGTTAAGAAGAGCTACAAAAATATTACATTCAAACAAAAGAAATTTTTATAGTTCGTATGAACCTCCAGAACCTGAAAATGATCCTTTTCTATTTGGAAGTATGTTGTTATGTATTCTTGTTGCTATTGAATACAGACGTAGACGTTAACCTTATTATCTAAATTTTAAACACACGGTGTTAAGAAAACAATGTTTTCCAAATTTTAAACACACGGTGTTAAGAAAACAATGTTTTCCAATGTGGTTCATATAATAAATGAAGATATACATCATGATTCGTATGTTTTGTAGAACAATGACATGTTAATGTATTAAGATAATTTTTAAAAGCAACGATACCTTTTGATTTTGATGTTTTAACAATGGAATCGACAGATTCACATAAATTTGCATTTTTACCATATTCTTTATGAAGACGTTCTTCTAAACAAAACTTATAATGTTCAACAGAATCTTCATATTGTTTCTTTTTACATGGACGTGGTTTATTTGTAAATAATGTAAGAAAATCACAATGTAATGTTGATGTGTATTCTTCTTCAACGTCTTGTTCATCTTCAGATTCTGAGTCTTCAACAACGTCTTCTAAAGAATCAGGTGGAGGTGAACGTTCATAACAACGTGCCATAAGAAATGTATCTGCGAGATCATCTTGTTTATGTTTATGAGTTTCAAAATGTATTAACCATTGTGAATATTCGGGAGTTAATTGTAGGATACGTCTTGTTTCTTCAATACTTGCACGTTTTCTCAAACGATATGCAGTAGCAAATTCTTTTGTATTCTTACGGTATCTTTTACGTCTACATTTTTGTGCATTTGTTGTTTCACCAGAACCAGCAGCATCAAATGTTTGTTGAAGATCTACATTCATTAATTTAAATGCAGGATTATAATATAATGGATTCCAACCACATTTTACTAAAAAATATGTACCTAATATACCACTTACAATTCTCATCATTGGATTCATAGTAGGTTGATTTTCAATAATACAACGATTCACACGTCCTCTTACATTTTGAAATTTTTCAGAATGTACAAGAATATCTAAAAAATCTTTTAAACGACGTACAATTTGACTCAAACCATTTTGACGTCTTACATTTGTATCAACAACGTCCCATAAAAGAATTTCGTTGTTACTTGAATATACGATGTAACTCAGATTTTTTAGACCAACATCCCAAAAAATATTGGCATCCATCGTATTCCGAGTAAATTTTTATTTAAAGGTTGAAGTAAATTTTTATTATTTCTTCAAAAAAATATGTGTAATACATTATTTATAACAGAAACAGAAGTGTTACAAATGTTAACAACTGCATCAGATGGTGAAATTTCAAGATTCTTGTATTTTTTACAAGAAAAAATAATGATAATGGAAATTTCAGGAGTTTCTGAACTTGTTGTAAAAAATAAAGTAATGAAATATGAAACATGCAAGAAAATATATGACATCGTAGAAACAGAAATGTATAAACGTATGTCATTAAATGATTTTAGTGTTGATAATAATACTTGTGAATCATTAGATTGTAAAATTTTTTTACGTTGTTTTGAGTCTTTAGAAAATTGTTTATAATATATTTTTTGTGTTGTTTTTTTAAGAAATTAAGATATTAATTAATTAATTTTATTGTTACAATTAAAAAAATTTAAAACGTTTTTCAGAAGGAGATGTAAGAGAAGAAGGTGTCAAACGTTTTCTTGAAGAACTTGATAAAGGAGAAAAAAAAGATGGACGAGTTGTATCAACATCAATCACAATACTTGATTGTGTAGTTTTCATAAATACATTTTGTTCTTCAGCAACACGTTGTAATACTTGAAGTGATTTTTGTAAAAGCAAACCATCAAAATTATTTACAGTAATAACAATATTACCATGTGGATAAATTTTGATTGTTGTTTTAATTTTATCAACTTCAAAACAAAATGATACATTCTGTACATTTTCAGAATTTGCTACATCATGTTGTAAATTTACTTTAATAAGTGAATCTTCTAATTTTTGACGTAAACCATCTAAAAATATATTTGAATGTAACTTATGTATTTGAATTTCATATGGAAAAAAATCAAAACTTGCATTTGCAAATGATGGTTTAACATTACGTAATGTAAGTTTTAATTCATTATGTAATTGACGTAATATACGTATAATACATGATGAAATTCTTAATGCAGAATTAATTGTTCTACAACCACATACGTGTATTTTTAAATCATTCCATAATTTCACAGAAGCATTATGAAATTCATTAGGATCATTATCTGATTGTACAGTAATATAAAATTCAATAACATTACCAAATGCTGTACTTTGTTCCCCATTTTTTTTATTATTAATAGGTGAAAAATTAATACATTCATTTGATTCTTGAAGAATATCATTAATTTTTTGTAAATTAAAATGTGTAGAAACATCAGAATCAAGTTCAACTATAAGAGACAATGTATTTAAAACAGACACGTTGTCTCTCATAAGAACTTCAGTGAATTGATTCCAATTATTAAAATTATTAAATTCATCTAATATAGGTCTTGTATTTGGTATATAAATTTGATTTTCCATAAAAAAATTACGTATAATTTCTTTTCTTTTGTCTGTAAATTCTTTTTTAAAGTTTTTTTTCTTGCATGTAAAATTGTTTGCATGATCATTTAATAGTGTTTGTAATTGTATACCTAATGTGTCATTATAAACACAATTTTCAGGACCTTCGCCATATTTAACAATCCAAAACATTTTTTTTTAATTTAATAAATAAAACAATTGAATAGCAAAAAATACATTGTACTTTTAAAAAATTAAGCGGAAATAGATTTCGCTTTTCTTTTGTAATTATTTGAAGCACTTAATTCATCTAAAATAATCTTAAATGTATCATTATTAGTAACTGGATTCCATACAATTTCAGATGTAAATTCAAATGAACGTACAGGTGTTGAAGTGACAGTAATAAAATTAACATCAGGTGTAAAAATAGGTGCTTCGTACCATGAATCAATAGGAATATGTAATTCTTTTAATAATGAATCACGTGTTTCATAGAATTGTTCAACATTTGAAGCTTCAGGGTTATACTTTTTGTTCATTAATTTAGCAGCAGCTTTTGGTGATGTAAAATAATAATGATTGACAGCTTCTGGATAAGATTTTCTTGCATTATGAATCATATATCCACGTCTTTTAAATTGTGTATCTAAGTCAATTACTTTCCATAAAAGTAATTCATAACGTGAACCTTGTTTAATTTTAATAAATTTACCGAGATCACAAACAAAAATATGATTTGGGAGAGGAGTCATTTTTTTTTAAATAATTATATACAAAAAATCGATAATACAAATTATAATAACGTTGTTCTAAAAATAACGTTGTTTTTTATAGAGTCAAGAAGAAGAACGTGGTGAAGAATATTGAATTCTTGAGAATTCAGGAGTAGCCATAAATATTAAATTTTTGAAAACTTCAAGATTTAAAATTTCACCTAATGCATTGACGTCACCTAATGCATCATGTTGTTCACGTGGTAATTTATTGAATAAAAAAGAATATACATCAACTTGTTTATATGATTCTGGAGCATAATTAATTAATGGAAGACCATATGGTAAATTTTTTGAAGTAACAGGGAATACATATTTAAAAATTTTCATGGTGTCAATTTTAAAAAATTGTTTTTCTGATGGAATTAATGAGAAAGAACGTGTTCTTGAAAATTCAGCAAGTAACATTGTTTCATCAAAATAATCAATATTATGTCCAATAAATACAATACGTTCTTCTGTACAATTATTACGTATCCATTCCCAAAATAATTTGATTGTTTGTTCAAAACCTAAACATGTTGATAATAATTCATCATCGATTTTATTAATTATATAAGCATTATTTGGCATATATGGATTAATAAAAAAATGACAATGCTGTTGTTGTTGTTGATCAGATTGTCTTTGAAACACTTTAGCAGCAATGGAAATAACACGATCTGACTTTGTATCTAACCCAGTAGTTTCTAAATCAATAATAACATATGAATACATAATATGTTTTTAATAATAAATTGTAACATAAGACATAATTGAAAATAATAATTATTACTTTTAAAAAAAAAATCTTACAAGATAAATCAAAAGAATTAATTATTTTATATTTTTTACTTAAAAAATGTCAAGTGAAAATCAAACACAATTAACTGTCAGTGATGCACCAGTTAAAACTGAAGTAATGTCACCACCACCTGTTGATGAATTAGCACCAATTCCACGTCGTCCTGTTATGTCAGCAGATGCATTACGTGCTGTTCAAGAAACTAATCGTTCTGTAAAGATTCAACGTAAGAATGCTGAATCATCTATTACTAATTCCACACATGTTGATTGGTGGAACAATGTAATTCGTCATGCTAATGATTTACATTTAGACAACATTCATGAATTAGTTGCTAATGCTTCTAAAGTTGCTGCTCAAGAAGATCAATCATTTGTTGATTTTGAATTATCATTTACTCGTAATTTAGATTATGATCATTACGTTGCTATGTTCCCAAGATCACGTGCTGCTGTTACTTATTTAAATTGTATACGTGAACGTGGTACATCTGTACATTTAGATGCTGCATTTGATGCATTAAAGATTGAATTTGCTAGACGTGTATTTGCTAAATGTGGTGTACGTGATGTTGCTGCATTAGTAAGACGTGAAATGCCAGGTGTAACTGTTGAATTAAGATCACGTTTAGATCCAAATGAACCAGCTGTTATTCATGTAACATGGAAGAAGAGTAAGAAAACTATTATGAAACGTTTAAAGAAATGGATTATTGATCCAGCTCAACGTTTCATTGATACTTTACCATTACCAACAATCATTTTCTAAAAAAAAATAAAAAAAAATGCGAGATCATTAATTAAAAAAGAATATGTATGTATTAAAAAATAATAAAATTTACGATCTCAATGGAAAACATATAGAATCAAAAGAAATCTATAAACAAATAAAAAAAATTTATGTACCACC
>JACCEC011183072.1_pt1 | contig 22543 bp, 19 predicted proteins | sample 7450121 | NCBI WGS metagenome assembly JACCEC01 (sample SAMN15323455, study PRJNA562643) | freshwater metagenome | isolation source: river surface water | place: USA:Blue River Watershed | collected 2017-08-18 | reverse complement strand
CCCAGGGAAGTTCTGAATTGAATATTTCTGCAATCATTCCCCAGGCAGACTTGCAAAAAGCATTGAATGCACTGCACGAGGTATTTTTCCTCTCAGAACACAAGGTGGTCCACTTGTTTTTGGTGGGTACAGGTCTCATAGGTACGGCACTGCTGCGCATGATTGCACAGCAAAAGGAAAAACTGCTCCTCGAAAACCAGCTGGATATCCAAGTTCACGGTATAGCCAACAGTCGATACATGGCTTTTGATGAGGATGGATTTGATTTGACTAGTCTACCTGAACTGGGCTCTTCGCACTCCAAAATGGATTTGAATGCATTTGTGGACACCATTGAGGAAATGAACTTCTCCAATTCAGTGCTCGTGGACTGTACGGCGAGCCAAGAGGTAGCCCAGATTTACCCTCGAATTTTGGGGGCGAAAATCGCGATTGTTACCCCCAACAAAAAAGCCAACTCCGGCTCTTTGGAAAGTTATTTGGCCTTAAAGCAACTCGCAAAAAGCCGAGGGGTACACTTTCTCTACGAGACCAATGTGGCGGCGGGTCTTCCGGTAATCAATACTATTCACGATTTGATGCTTTCTGGGGACCGATTTCACCGCATTGAAGCAGTGCTGAGTGGATCCCTAAATTTTATTTTTTCCGAGCTGGAAAAGGGTACGCCTTTTTCGGAAGTAGTAGCACAGGCCAAAGAAAAAGGATATACCGAACCTGATCCGCGGGATGATTTGAGCGGGATGGATGTCGCAAGAAAAGTGGTGATCTTGGGAAGGGAAGCTGAACAGCCCCTTGAAGTGGAAGATGTAGTGGTTTCCTCCCTAGTGCCTGAAAAAGCGAGAGCGGGGGTTACCGTTGAAAAATTCATGGAACTTCTGAAAGAAGAAGATGCGTCCTATGCCCAGCTATTGGAGCTGGCAAGACAAAAAGGAGAAAAACTCCGGTTTATGGCGACTTTGGAAGATGGGAAAGCCGAAATAGGTCTTCGTTCAATCCCCGCTTCACATCCATTTTATGGGCTAGAAGGATCTGACAACATGATTTTGCTCACTACTGATCGCTACTACGATCGGCCAATGATCATCCGAGGTCCTGGAGCAGGAGCTGAAGTGACGGCTGCTGGGGTGTTTGCTGATGTGATTCGTGTAGGTAACTATACCCGAGATTAGGCAGAAAAATAACCACAGTACAATGTACCAGGTATCCCGCCTGCCGCAGGCAGGCAAGTACGAAGTATGGATTCTAATCCGATTCACATAACGCCACGATTGTGGACTGTTAGCCGTTGACTGTCTATTTGGATTCTGTTGGAATGGCGGATACAAATCCCCTATTTCTTCCGCTCGATGGAGTACAAGACCAAATCTCGCAAGGAAGATTTGTAGGCTGAATCAGGGAAATGATCCAAAAGCGCAAGTGCCTCCTGGTAAAACGCGGTCATCTTCTGCTTGGCATAATCGAGTCCCCCACTTTTTTTGACAAAGGAAATGACCTCATTCACCGCTTTTTTGTCTTCAGATCGGTTTCGGATGAGGTACATGATTTTTTTCTTTTCCAGCCAATCGGCATTTCGAAGCGCATAGATGAGTGGGAGAGTCATCTTTTTCTCCTTGATGTCAATTCCCAGTGGTTTGCCAATTTCATCCTCACCATAGTCAAAAAGGTCATCCTTGATTTGGAAGGCCATTCCTACTTTTTCCCCAAAATCCCACATGCGTTGGATGGTTTCTTCGTCTGTGCTGACACTAGAGGCGCCTACGGAGCAGCATGAAGCAATTAGGCTGGCGGTTTTTTGACGGATAATTTGGTAATACACGTCCTCTTCTACATCCAGTTTTCTTGCCTTGTAACTTTGCAACAGCTCCCCTTCAGACATCTCTCGTACGGCATTGGAGACAATCCGTAAGAGGTGAAAGTCGTTGTGTTCTACGCTGAGAAGCAAGCCGCGGGAGAGGAGATAGTCCCCAACCAATACGGCAATTTTATTTTTCCAGAGTGCATTGATAGAAAAAAAACCCCTGCGGTAGTTGGCATCATCGACTACGTCGTCGTGAACCAAGGAAGCAGTATGCAGCAGTTCGATCAGTGCGGCGCCGCGGTGGGTAGATTCATTGATGGGCCCACATACTCCCGCTGTAAGAAAAACAAACATGGGACGCATCTGCTTCCCTTTTCGCTTGACGATGTAGTGGGTGATGTGGTCGAGAAGCTTGACCTTACTTTTCATAAAGTCCCGGAACTTATGTTCAAACTGAGCCATCTCGGACTCAATGGGGACTTGAATGTGTTTGAGGTCTAGTTTCATCACGGTTGGAAGCTGTAAAAATACCACGCTTTTTGGCATGGACAACAATTTGGAAACTTCCTTTTTCTTTCAACTCTAGAAGTAGGAAATCGTTTCTTTTTTTGTGTAATTTAATTTCTACTTTCATTTTTCTCCCCCTTGTTATTTATGAAAAAGTTTCGAATCGAATTGAAATGGGGTTTTCTTTTCTTCTTATCAGGCCTGGCCTGGATGCTTCTAGAGAAAAGTCTGGGCTGGCACGATCGCTTGATCGAGCAGCATGCCACGTACACCCTCCTCTATGCGCCTCTGGCGATTTTTATTTATGTAGTAGCGCTTTGGGAGAAAAAGAGAAAAACCTACAGCGGTAGAATGACTTTTTTACAAGGTTTTCTGTCTGGATTGCTGCTAACCCTAGTCGTCGTGGTGCTGACTCCTCTGAGCCAATACATTTCCCATAGCCTGATTTCCCCTGATTATTTTTCCAACATCATTCAGTTGACGGTCAATTCTGGAAAAATGACTTTGCAGGAAGCTGAGGCCTATTTTAACCTGATGAATTACACGACACAGTCCGTGTTTTTTGCAGGGGGGATGGGCATTCTGACCACAGTCGTGGTGATGATTTTCATGAAATCTATTCCACAGAAAGATCCCTCCGAATAATTGGAATGCCAGAGTTCCTTTTTGCTTATCTTTGGGAGTTTTTAAAAACAGAACGACCACTTGGAGGAGAACTATATCAAACACCAATACGCTCCCATTTTGCCTGAAAAAGACGAATGGCCTGTGGTAAAGCTCGCCCGCGAGCGAAAGGAGTTTGTCAAAAAGGTAGCAACCCTTTCGGAGGGGAGAATTTTGGATTTAATCGGAAAAAATCCCGAAATTCTAAAAGAAGAACTCGAGACAACACTCTACCGAGAAAAGCTTCGAATTAAGCAAAATCCCTGGGATGTAGATCCGGATGATGAAGGCCCATTTTGGGGAGAGGTAAAAAGCAAACTGCTTCAAATTCATACGGAAGTTTCCGGAAGTAAGGCCAAGAAGCTTGAGGCCTATCAGGAAGTACTTCGAAAAATCACCTCCCGCTATTCCGAAGAAATAGCATCCAATTTCAAAGCCTCCCACTACAAGTTTACGCGAAGGGTAGTAACCTATGGTTTCTCACGACTCCTCAACGCGGCTCGGGTAAAGGGCTTTGGGTCCTTGTTTAGCAATCAATATACTCTTCAAGACAAAATCCAAATTACCGGACAAACAGCGCAGCTTCGTGAATTGGCTACCAAGGGTACAGTGGTCATGGTGCCTACCCATTTTTCGAATTTGGACAGCGTCTTGATTGGATGGATTATTTCCGTCTTGGGCATGCCTCCATTTATTTACGGAGCAGGTCTGAACCTTTTCAATATCTCGATTTTTGCCTATTTCATGAATGCCTTGGGAGCCTACAAGGTGGATCGTAGAAAGAAAAATATGATGTACTTGGAGACCCTGAAAACGTACTCCAAGGAGGCAATCCAATTTGGTTGCCACAGCCTTTTCTTTCCTGGAGGCACACGTTCTAGAAGCGGAATCATCGAGTCCAAACTGAAGTTAGGGCTACTCAGTACCGCCATTGAGGCGCAGCGAGCCAATTTTCAAAATGGCATTACAGATGTCTCAGGAAAGATTTTTATTGTTCCTGTGACCATCAATTACCACTTTGTGCTAGAAGCACCAGGACTCATTCAAGATTACTTGAGCATGACGGGTCAGGAGCGCTACTACAAGGAAAATGATGAGTTTTCTACCTCTTACAAAATTTCAAAGTTTCTCTTCAAGTTTTTTACCAAGGGTTCAGACATTTCTGTTTCCATCGGTCGTGCCATGGATGTCATGGGCAATTATGTGGACCAGGAAGGAAAGAGTTTGGACAAATGGGGCCGTGTGGTGAATACGCAGGAGTATTTCATGTCCAATGGAAAAGTAACTGTTGATGCGCAACGCGAGGAAGAGTACACCCAAATGCTAGGTAAGCGTATTGTGGAGGAATTTCACAAAATCAATCGGGTATTTAGTTCCCACTTGGTGGCTTTTGTGGCCTTTGAATTGATCCAGGTAAAAAATGCCAAACTGGACTTATTTGATTTGATCCGCCTTCCGCAAGAAGATTTGGTTCTCAACTATGAGGAGTTCAAAGCTGCATGTCAGCGTGTTCTAGACCAAATTTTCGAATTAAAAGCCCAGGGCAAAATTGATTCGGCACCCCATCTCAATCGTCCGATGGATGAGATCATCACACATGGATTGGATAACGTGGGAATGTACCATGCCAAGCGCCCGCTCATCAAAGATGCAGCAGGCAATTTGACTACCGAAGACATGAGCTTGCTCTATTTTTACCACAACAGACTGCATGGGTATGGCCTTGAAAAACTCTTCTAAATCGCAGCCCATTGGGGTAATTGGAGTTGGAAGCTTTGGCACTGCCATAGCCAACATGCTTGCCGAAAAAAATGAGGTGATGGTCTATGCCCGCAAGCAAGAAGTGGTGGAGGAAATCAACACCCAACACAGCGCTTCTGGAAAAATATTGAATCCGAAGATCCAAGCTACTTTTTCTCCGGAGGAACTTTGTACCTCCTGCGGCGTACTTTTCTTTATGATTCCTTCGGCAGCATTCTTGGAAGTGACCCGAACCTTTGCTCCATTTTTACACCCGTATCACCTTGTAATCCATGGAACCAAAGGCTTGGCCGTACAGCTTGCCGATGGAGAGGAATGGGATACGCTCAAGAAGCTACGACGCAAACAAATCTTGACCATGAGCGAGGTGATTGTCCAAGAAACCCTCGCGGTACGGGTGGGCTGCCTAGCTGGGCCCAATTTATCGAAGGAACTCAGTGATGGACAACCCGCTGCCACGGTGATCGCCAGTAAGTACAATGAGGTCATTCAGGAAGGGCAGCGATTGCTGCGCTCCGAAAAATTTCAAGTCTATGGCAACTCCGATATCATTGGTGTGGAGCTCAGTGGAGTGCTCAAAAATATAATTGCAATTGCTGCCGGTGCCTTGGCGGGACTAGGGCTGGGAGAAAATGCAAAAGGCCTATTGATATCCCGAGGAATTGTAGAAATGGCACATTTGAGTAAAGCCCTAGGAGGAACTGCCAGTTCGGTCATGGGCCTTGCTGGGATCGGTGATTTGGTAACTACCTGCAACTCCCCGGATTCCAGAAATTTTACCGTAGGATTCCGCCTTGCAAAAGGGGAGAGCCTCAGTCAGATTATGGCTTCCATGGAAGAGGTGGCAGAAGGGGTCAACACGATCCGAATTGTAGATGCCTTTTTGAAAACTGCAGGCATCCGTGCTCCAATTACAGAAAATCTGCACCGCGTACTTTTTGAAGACCTGTCCATCGAAGAGGCCCTTCAATTTTTGATGAAGTACCCCTTCAGTGTGGATGTGGATTTTGTCTAGATAGGTTTAGAAGTAAGATTTGTTTAACCTTACTTGGCAGGCATTAATTTGATCAAAAGCCCTGTTCCTTCGGTGATGGCATATAGATATCCGTCCGGACTTTGGGCTACCTGTCTCACCCGACCTATCCCTGGAAGCAATTTTTCTTCTCCCACAGGTTTTGTTCCATTCATCTCTATGCGAGCAATGTGGGTGCCTGCCAAAGCGGCAACGAGGATATTTCCTTTCCAAGCTGGGTAGCGATCTGAAGTCACCATAGTCATTCCACAGGTGGCAATCGAAGGAACCCAGTACTTGACCGGCTGCTCCATCCCTTCTTTTTCTGTAATTTCTGTGATGGGGGTGCCGTTGTAGTTGATGCCGTAGGTGATAACTGGCCAACCGTAATTTTTTCCTTTTTCGAGAATATTTAGCTCATCTCCACCCCGAGGGCCATGCTCAACTTCCCAAAGACGGTTGGAGGCCTTGTCGAAAAATAGTCCTTGTGGGTTTCTATTTCCATAGGTCCAAATCGAGCCAATCGCTCCTGGAGTACCTACAAACGGATTGTCAGTAGGAATTCGTCCATCGTCGTGGATGCGGTGAATTTTTCCGTGCGAATTTTTCAGATTTTGTGCATTGTCCTGACTGCCACGCTCCCCATTGCTGAAGTAGAGGTAATTTTGATTATCAAAAACAATTCTACTTCCGTAATGGGTTCCTCCCTTCCATTCGGGAGAGGTGACGATCAGTTCTTCAAAAGAGGTGACACTCGTGCCTGAGAGTTTAAATCGAGCGATAGTCGTCGCACCTCCATCGCCTACAGGTTTGCCATAAGCAATGTAGATCCAGCCATTCTGGGCATAATTGGGATGGGTAGCAATGTCCAACAATCCAGATTGGCCTGTGGTGTAAAATTTTGGAAGGCCTGTAACTTTTTGGCCTACATAGCTGTCTTTTTTGAAAATTAGGAGTTCCCCTTTTTTCTCGGTAACCAACAAGGTTTCGGTATTGATCCAAGTCATCCCCCAAGGATTTTGAAATCCACGGTGGAGGGTATCCACCTTGATGATCATCTTCTCCGTTTGGGTAGTGAAATTTTGGTTGGAAAGGCTATCTGGGAGAGGGTCTCCCTCCTTGGCGTGACAAGAAAAAAAAGGAGACAGCAACCCCACAAAAGCGATGAGAATGAGAGGAAAAGTTTTCATAATGTTTGCGTTCAAGGACATACCTCCCTAACGCCTGTTAAGCAGAAAGAGTTTGAAAGGCGGTGTCAATTTTTCGGATTGAATTTAGAAAGTAATTTACTGATAAGGAGAGTATAAAAAAAAGACCTTTCAAGCGAAAGGTCTTTGAAGTAAGTATAACCGAAAACTTTATCGGATTGGGAGCAATTTGACCAATAGGCCAGTTGCCTCGGTGATGGCATAGAGGTATCCATCTGGGCTCTGGGCCACTTGGCGGACGCGTCCAATGTCTTGAAGTAATTTTTCTTCCTTCACATAGGTGGTTCCATTCATTTCCACACGAGCAATGTGCTGCTTCGCCAAGGCGGCAACAAGGATGTTTCCTTTCCAAGCTGGGTATTTGTCAGACGTCACTACAGCTACACCGCAAGTAGCGATGGAGGGCACCCAATAGTGTTTGGGCTGTTCCATGCCATCTTTTTCTTGGATATCAGTGATAGGAGTTCCATCGTAATTGATGCCGTAAGTAATCACAGGCCAGCCGTAATTTTTTCCTTTTTCAATCAGATTCAATTCGTCTCCTCCCATTGGGCCGTGTTCTACCTCCCAGATTTGATCAGTTTCCTTGTCATAAAATAGGCCTTGTGGGTTTCTGTTACCATAGGTCCAAATCGAGCTGGTGTTACCTAAGGAATCCTTGAACGGGTTGTCTGCAGGGATACCGCCATCGTCTTTGATGCGGTGAATTTTTCCGTGAGCATTGTTCAGGTTCTGTGCATTCATCGGGATATCACCCTTGTCTCCATTGGAGAAATAGAGGAAGCCAGCCTTGTCAAATACGATGCGGCTACCAAAGTGGCGCCCACCTTTCCAGGAAGGTCCTGCCACGATCAATTCTTCTTGATTGACTGCAGTGGTGCCGTCCAGTTTGAATCTCAGGATGGTAGTGGCAGCTGTACTGTCTTCGAAATGCTTGGCATAGGAGATGTAAATCCAGCCATTTTCTGCATAGTTGGGATGCACCGCGATATCCAAAAGTCCTGCTTGATTCACGTTGTGAACTGGAGGAAGGCCCTGAATTTTTTCCCCTGAAAATTTATCTTCCTTAAACACCAAGATTTCTCCTTTTCTTTCGGTCACCAGGAGGGTTCCATCAGGGAGCCAAGTCATGCCCCAAGGATTCTCGAATCCGCTGTGTAGCGTATCTACCTTGATGAGCAATTTTTCAGTTTGGGTTGCAAACCGTTCGTCAATGACGGGTGCTTTAGGTCCACAAGAGGTCCAAGTGGTGACTGCCATTGCTAAAATGGCTAGCGAGAGGTACAGGGAGCGTAATGCCATGGTTGTTACAGTTAGAGTAGCAAATGTAAACATCTCTTCCCAAATCTTTGTCAATTTTTGAATAGTGGTGTTTCGAGAGGATTAGCGTAAAGCATTTCTCCTTACCCCGTATTTTTAGGTGGATCAATCCTCTTTGCGTAACTTCGTAGCAGGGAATTATGGTGCTCCTTTTTGCCTATGAACAGGACTTTGCAAGTGTACAAATTTGGTGGAGCTTCCGTAAAAGATGCTGCGGCTCTCCTTAATCTCCATGCCATACTCCAGTCTCGGCTTCAGACCCACAAGCTCATCGTAGTTTCGGCTATGGGAAAAACAACCAATGCGCTTGAGGCAGTATTGGCTAAAAAGTTGGAGCAAGCCAATTTTTCGAAAGAGTGGGAGCAGATTAAACATTTCCATCTGGAAGTTTGCAAGGAGCTTTTCCCCCCTGCTCATCCGGTATTTCAAAAAATAGAGCAGCTGTTGGATACCGCTCAACCCATCTTGGACATGCCTATTTCCAAAATCAATTACGATGAAGTGTATGATCAGCTGATTTGTTACGGGGAATTACTTTCTTCCCTTGTCGTCTCTGAATACCTAACTTTTAAAGGATTAACCCTTGCTTGGCAGGATGCACGAAGCGTGATCCATACGGACTCGGATTTTAGATTTGCAAAAATAAATTGGGAAAAGACCCGCAGCGCTTGCCAGAATCAATGGGCTGGCCTATTGGAACACACAACGATTTTGACGCAAGGATTTATTGGGAGAGATCCTCTAGGACGAACCACCACCCTAGGAAGGGAGGGGTCTGATTTTACAGCGGCGATTCTTGCCACCAGCTTGGATGCGGAGTCGGTGACCATTTGGAAAGATGTGCCTGGCGTGCTCAATGCAGATCCCAAGCTGTTTCCAAATACCCTAAAATTTGATGAACTCAGGTATCGAGAGGCAGCAGAAATGACCTATTTTGGGGCCTCAGTTATTCACCCCAAAACCATCAAGCCGCTCGCCAATGCAGGCATCCCGTTGTTTGTGAAGTCCTTTTTGGATCCTAATGCTTCAGGAACCAAAATCCACGAGCATGCTGCCCCGCAGGAGGTGCCTACTCTGGTCCTAAAGAAAAATCAAGTGTTGGTGACCTTCAAGGTGACGGACTTTACCTTCATTGAGGAACAACACATCCAAAAAATTTACGAGCAACTTCAGGTACTTAAGTTGCGCGTGAATATGCTTCAAGTATCTGCAATCACGGTTTCTATCGTGCTGGATACCCAGCTTTTTAAGTTGGAGCAATTGGTGGAAAGTTTAAAGTCATCCTTTGAGATCCGATACAATGAGGAACTAGAACTCCTGACCATTCTCAAACCCCGAGTGGAGGAAATCCCAATGTTGATGGAAGGCTATGCCCTACTTTTGGAACAGACCACCCGAACCACCTATCAGGCCGTTCGAAGAAAAAAGTAGGCTTTGGTTTTGCTTGCCACTGGGTTTTGCTAACTTTTAGTGTACAAACCCCTGACGCGCATGTCTTCACGCCGACAATTTCTCCACCAAGCAGGCCTTACCACGCTTGCCATCAGTCTTCCATTTTCTGACAGCATTGCCGAGGCCTTGAGTCAACAAGAACCAAAGGTATTGCGTGTGGCCCTCATGGGCCTTGGAAGTTATGCCTCCCGAGTCGCTGAAGCGATGAAGGATTGCTCAAGAGCCAAGTTGGTCGGAGTAATCAGCGGTACTCCTTCCAAAATCGAGTCATGGAAGGAAAAATATGGGATTCCTGCTCAAAATTGCTACTCCTACGACAATGTAGCTGAAATCAAAAACAACAATGACATCGATGCAGTCTATGTGATTACCCCCAATGCCTTGCACAAGGAGCATACCCTTTTATTGGCAAAGGCTGGCAAGCACGTCATCTGCGAAAAGCCCATGGCTGTCAACGCCCAAGAGGGTAAAGAGATGGTAGCCGCCTGTAAGGCAGCTGGGGTACAGCTCTTGATTGGCTACCGCATGCACTTTGAGGCCAATACCCTAGACATTGTCAAAAGACAGCGTGCAGGTGAATTTGGCAAAACGCTCTTTTTCCAAGGGTTGAGTGGGTTTATCATTGGCGATCCTTCCCAGTGGCGGTTAAACAAGGCCCTGTCAGGAGGTGGAGCCATGATGGATATTGGTGTTTACTCCATCAATGGAGCTCGCTACATGCTGGGGGAGGATCCGATTTGGGTGACCGCGCAGGAAACCAAAACAGATCCAATCAAATTTAAAGAAGGTGTAGATGAGACCATCACTTTTCAGATGGGTTTCCCTTCAGGGGCTACTGCCTCCTGTTTGTCTACCTACTCCCTCAACTACTTGGATAAATTTTTTCTAAGCGGGACCAAAGGTTTTGCAGAAATGCAACCCTCCACAGGATATGGCCCCATCAAAGCTAAAACTCATTCCGGTCCACTTGAACATACCCATGTGACCCACCAAACCACCCAAATGGATGAAATGGCTGCAATTATTTTGGATGGGAAGCAGCCGTTTTTACCCGTGGATGGAGAGGAAGGCTTAAAGGATATGCATATCATAGATGCCATCTTTAAGGCAGTGAAAACAGGCCAAAAAGTAAGTATTCCTAAGTGATTGTTGGTGAGCAAGGCTAGTCGCTTTTTGCGCGGGTACTAGGGCGAAAGAAGGATAAAAAAATTACTCCCCTTTATCATCGAGTGGGGGATGTGCCTGTTTTAGATGGTTAAGAAATCCATCCAAGGCTTCATCCAGAATAGCGTATACTTCCTCAAATTCCTTTTCCCCACCATAATAAGGATCAGGTACAGGGAGACCAGTACTCCCAGCAACAAAGTTGCGCATGAGGTAAACTTCCTTGTTTGAGTGGGGTGTTTTTTCCTTGAGCTGATTTAAATTTTTCAAATTGTGTTCATCCATCGCTACGATGTAGGTAAAATCCCTGAAATCTGTGCGGTGAACCTGTCTTCCCCGGTGCTGGATGGCAATGCCTTTCCTCTTGGCACAATTCAGAGTTCGCTCATCTGGGAGTTCCCCAATATGGTAATCTGAAGTACCCGCACTATCCGATTGCAGGTGCTTTTCTAATCCCAAAGATTTTACCTTGGCATTAAAAATCCCTTCAGCCAGTGGAGACCGGCAGATATTGCCCAAACACACAAACAAAACTTTAATCATTTCTTAGGTAAGTGAAAGCATTTACAACAAAAGTTGTACAGACTTTCAACTCTATAGGGTTGGTGGTGAGCCTCTTGCAAGGCATCAAACTGTAAAAAAAGGACCCGCGGCTATTTCATCCAAGCAAAAGCTAAAAAAAATATAGAAATCTAAGGGATTGCCTACTTTTGAGGGATGAACGCTGTGTACACCTTATTTATGGAGTTAAGCACCAGGATTTTACCAATCCTAGGTGTTTTTGTGCCAAAAATCAGGCATTTTTTTGCACAAAGGGAAAATCTATTTTCTGCACTTACTGACTTTCGAGCTGCACACCCAGGCCCCTTGACCTGGTTCCATGTTGCCTCCTTAGGAGAATACGAACAGGCAAAGCCCGTCATTGCGGCACTTAAAGCCAAGGAACCCAATACCTGGATAGTGGTTAGTTTTTTCAGTCCCTCTGGTTATGAACCGACAAGCCAGCGCCCACAGGCTGGGGTGGATTACATTACCTACCTGCCACTTGATCGCAAGTCTTGGGCGGAGCATTTTGTGGGGATCCTGCAGCCCAGCCGAAGCATATTTGTAAAATATGATCTCTGGTACCATCACCTTCAGGCCTTAAAAAAGCGCGCCATTCCCATGTATTTGATTGCCGCTTCTTTTCGGCCAGATCAAACTTATTTTGCTTGGTATGGCAATTTCTTCCGCAAGATGCTAGCGCAAATGGACTGGATTTTTACCCAAAATGAAGCCAGTATTCAGCTCCTTTCTAGCATATCTATTTCCAAAGCCAGCCTTACTGGTGATACGCGATTTGATCGGGTGGCGGCTACAGCTGCACACCCCTTGGACTTTGCTGCAATTAAAAACTGGATTCAGGGTAGGCCTACCCTAGTGATCGGGTCCGCCTGGGAGGAAGACATGAACCTACTTATTCCCTTGATCCAGTCCAGACCGGATTGGCTGTGGATCATAGCTCCGCATGCAATAGACGCAGTAGTTATCGATCGATGGGCAACTACTCTTGGTATTCCTTCTCAAAAATACTCCCAGTGGAAAGAGGAGCAATCGCATCGAATCTTATTTATTGACAACATCGGAATGCTTTCTTCCTTGTACCAATTTGCCCATATTGCCTACGTGGGCGGTGGCTTCGGCAGGGGTCTTCACAATATTTTAGAGCCTTTGGGATTTGGGGCCCCCGTGATTTTTGGAAAGCCTAGACGTTCGTCGAAATTTCCAGAGGCTGTACAAAGTCAAGTAGAAGGATGTGGCTTTGCGGTAGTAAATGCACAGGAACTTCAAGAAGTAGTAGCAAAGCTGGAGCAGCCAGCGATTTATGCTCAGTCTGTAACCGCGGCCCAAAACTGGGTAAAGGCAAATCTCGGAGCCGCTACCCGAATTACCTCACACCTAAGTACCTCAACACCTACCAAATGAAAGGAAGAGTCATCAAATCTACAGGGAGTTGGTACCAGGTCCATACCGATCAGGGGATACTTTCGGCGCGCCTCAAAGGGAAGTTTAAGCAGGATGAACTCAAACTGACCAACCCCATTGCCGTTGGCGATTGGGTGGAATTGGAAAAGGAAGAGGGACAGGAGTCGGCTGTGATCCACGAAATAATGCCACGGGACAATTATGTCATACGCAAGTCTACGCGAAAGCAGCATTTTTCCCACATCATTGCGAGCAACATTGATCAGGCGATTTTGGTGATTACGATGAAGAAGCCACGAACTTCTCTTGGCTTTATTGACCGGTTTTTGGTGGCTACTGAGAGTTATGGTATTCCTACCCTGCTTGTTGTCAACAAGATGGATCAGTTGGAAGGGGAAGAAGAAACCGATTGGCTCCAAGACATTCATGAGATCTATGTGCCTCTTGGATATCCGGTAGTAGAAGTCTCTGCCTTGGAAGACAAGGATCTTGATTCCAAGTTGCTTCCTTATATTCAAGGCAAATCCAACTTGATTTCAGGACATTCGGGTGTAGGAAAGAGCACCTTACTCAATGCGCTGCTCCCCCATGCAAAGCAGGAAACCAAGGAAGTATCTGATTACAGTGCCAAAGGGGTACATACCACCACTTTTGCGGAACTATTTTTCTTGCCAGGATCAGGAGACCTCATTGATACGCCAGGCATCAAAGAGTTTGGGATTTTGGATGTGGCGGAGGAAGAACTCTCCCACTTTTTTCCTGAGATGCGGCAGTACCTGGGGCAGTGCAAATACAACAATTGCACCCATGTGAATGAGCCCGGCTGTGTTGTGCTGGAAAAGTTAAACGAAGGGTACATCCATCCTTACCGGTACCAGAATTACCTAAATATCTTAAGTGAGGAGGATAGTCATCGATAAAGTGTTTTGAATCTAGGGCAAATTGGCCTAATTTTCCTTTTCTAAATTTCATTCCATGAGCGAAGTATTGAACCATAAGCAAGTAGGGCAGAAGATCACCCGAATGGCCTTTGAAATCTATGAGCGCAATCTCCATGCTTCCGCTGGAATCGTAGTAGCAGGAATTACGGGTATGGGCACTACTTTGGGGCACTTGCTTGCGACGGAATTGCGAAAAATCTCCCCACTTCAAGTAGAGGAAGTGGAAGTACTTTTGGATAAGCAAGCTGTGTCCACTTCTGAGGTAAAGCTCTCTGCTCCCCTTGCCTTGGCAGGTAAGACTATCCTCTTGGTGGACGATGTCCTCAATACAGGCAAAACCTTGGTTTATGCGTTAAAGCCTTTTTTGGGTCAAGAAGTGGAAAAAATGGAAATAGCCGTTTTAGTCAACCGTAGCCATGGACTTTTTCCTGTGAAGCCCGATTATACAGGTTTTGAATTAGCCACTACCTTCAACGAACACATCCGAGTGGATTTTTCTGAAAATAATTATTCGGTACACCTTCTCTAAGTTTTATGTCGATTCATTCCTCTGCTTCTGTGAAGCGCATTACCACCCATACGCTTCAAGAAATGAAGCAGCGCGGAGAAAAAATTTCCATGCTTACTGCCTATGATTTTTCAATGGCTAAGATTGTGGATGCGGCAGGAATGGACATCATTCTTGTGGGTGACTCGGCTTCCAATGTCATGGCTGGACATGAAACCACCCTTCCGATCACCTTGGATCAGATGATCTACCATGCCTCGGCAGTGGTTCGGGCCGTCAAAAGGTCTTTTGTGGTTGTGGATATCCCTTTTGGCAACTACCAAGGAAATAGTTCGGAGGCACTTCGCTCTGCCATTCGGATCATGAAGGAGTCAGGTGCCCATGCAGTCAAAGTGGAGGGAGGAGCTGAAATCAAAGAATCGGTTGCACGAATTTTAAGTGCTGGAGTACCTGTAATGGGGCATCTGGGCTTGACCCCTCAGTCGATTTACAAGTTTGGTACCTATGCCGTACGGGCCAAAGAGGAAGAGGAAGCCGAAAAGCTATTGGAAGATGCGAAGCTATTGGAAGCTTGCGGATGCTTTGCCCTGGTTTTGGAAAAAATTCCTGCTGACTTAGCAAAGCGAGTAGCCAAAGCCCTCACCATTCCTGTTATTGGAATAGGTGCGGGTCCAGATGTGGATGGTCAAGTATTGGTGATGCACGACATGCTTGGGATTACGCAGGAGTTTAAGCCACGATTTTTAAGAGCTTATGCCGATCTCAATCAAATCATGACCCAAGCTTTCCAGCAATACATTGCGGATGTAAAAACGAAGGATTTTCCAAACGCTTCCGAGAGTTATTGATGCCTTGATTAGCAAGCAACCTGAAAACCTTTCTATTCTTCTTTTCCCTGTGCTGAATCTCCCTTAGGCGGAATTTTTGAGCTGTGCATCTACCCGAAGAATAAAGTCACTCAAGACATTCATGTAGTTGATGAAGGCATCGTAAGGCGTATCGTAGGGACTGAAGTACTCGTGAACCGATCCATCCGAGAAGAACTTGGTACAGATGTAGTAAAAATGATCCGAGGTCTGTAGGTATTCCCAATCCCGGAGAAGCTCAGGATCTTTAATTTTCCGAATTTTCTTTTCCAGTTCATAGAGCCGATCAAAAGCCTCATCTTGCATATCATTGCCCAGCCAGGCAGTGAGGTCACGCTCCTCATCCGCCCAAGAGATTGGGGTAGGCACATGAATGCTTCCAATGGCTGGGAGTGCTGCTAGTACTTCAGAAGGTGTGGAGAAGGTAAAGTTGGACTGGGTAAAAATAGCCTCTGGGAGGTGCCGCATAAACTCAAAGATCCCTGTTTCGGCCCATTGGTGCTCCCCAAAAGTTTCGTAATCCATAAATAGATTGACCACAGGCTCTTCCTTGGGGAGGGCATTGAGCCAAGACACAAACTTGTCCGTGCTGAGTGGAAAGTCACCCCAGGTTTTATCTCCAAATCGAAAAGCGATGTCATCCGACAGGCGGAAATTTTTTAAGAGCACTTTTAGGTTTGGTTTCAGTGCATTCGAGTAGACGTAGTTGGGACTTTTCCAACCCAAAATATGCTTTGCACCTTCTGTCAGGATTCCTTTAAAACCCAGCTCTTCCACTAAAGCTCCGATTTGATCGGAATAGATCAATTCAGTGTTTCTAAAAACTTTAGGGCTGTAGCCATTGAATAGAGCCTTAATTCTTTCCTGATGCTTGTGGACTAGCGATGCAAACTCATCCTTGCTTTTGAGTGCAGCTAGGGAGTGCGAGTAGGTCTCGTTGAGTAGCTCCACATGGCCAGTAGCCACCAAGCGTTGGAAACTTTCCAGCACATCGGGGGCATAGGCTTCCATCTGGTCCAAGAAGGTGCCAGAGATTGAAAAAGCAACCTTGAGTCTTCCCTGATAGTGTTGTATGAGTTCCAACAACAGGGAATTCATCGGGAGATAACATTTCTGCGCTACTTTTCGAATGACGTTACGGTTGAGGTAATCGTTCCAATAGTAGTGGTCCTCACCGATATCAAAAAAACGGTAGGGCTTAAGCCGGAATGGTTGATGGACCTGGAAGTAAAAACAGACGGTTCTCATGCGCGTTGGGCTAAAGTTTTTTCGTAAACAGTCACAAGTTTGGCAGCAACATGCTCCCATTTCAATTTTTTCAATTCATCTGCTCCTAACTCGGTAAACATTCGAGCGATACTTTGATAGTGCAGCAATCCAAAAATGGCATCTGCCATCGCATCTACATCCCAAAAATCAATTTTGATGGCATTGTTCAGCACCTCTGCCACCCCCGATTGCTTGGAAATAATCACCGGCGTATTGTGTCGTACCGCTTCCAATGGTGCGATGCCGAAGGGTTCAGAAACCGAAGGCATCACATATACATCACTGATGGCATACATGTGATCCACATCGTCCCCTTTCAAGAATCCTGTAAAATGGAATTTAGTTCCCATACGAAGTTCAGCCACGCGATCCACCATCTTGTTGAGCAAGTCCCCTGATCCGGCCATGACAAATCGTACATTGGGATCTCGATCAATCACTTTTTTGGCAGCCTCTACAAAATACTCTGGACCCTTCTGGTAGGTAATTCGACCAAGAAACGTCACGATTTTCTCCGGCACTTTTTTCTGAAAGGAAGATTTGATGATGCTTGCATCAAGTACCGCGTTGTGCAGGACGGTGACCTTTTCTGGGGGGATGCCGTATTTCCGCACGCAAATGTTTTTGGTCAACTGGCTCACCGCTACCACATGGTCTGCGGCATGCATGCCCGCGCGTTCGATCTCAAAGACCGGAAAGTTGACTGACTCCCCAGATCGGTCGTACTCCGTAGCATGTACGTGAACGACCAAGGGCTTGCCGCTGATTTCTTTGGCAGCGATTCCCGCAGGATAGGCTAGCCAGTCGTGTGCATGGATAATGTCAAAGTCAGTTCGATCCCGTGCGATTTGTGCGCCTACCAGGGCATAGCGTGACACTTCCTCCATGAGGTTTTTCCCGTATTTTCCGCTAAACTGGTAATTCGTGGAAAAAATACTTTCTGCTACATCCGTTCGGTCATGTAGGGCGTAGTCGGTATACTTCTTGAACTCCTGAGGTCCTAGGTAGGGAACCAGGTAACTATTCACTTCCAAATAGGTCAAGTTTTTCCAGAGCTTTTTAAATCTCCGCTCCCGGTAATCAATGGTTACCCCGCTGGCATTGACAAAATCAGCAACGGGTTCTTCATCCCCCCAGAGTTTGGGTACCACAAAAATCACTTCTTGCTTGTGGACATTCATCCCCTGAATCAATCCATAGCAAGCAGTGCCTAGTCCTCCAGAAATATGGGGCGGAAATTCCCACCCAAACATGAGTACCTTCATAAAAAATGTGTTAAATCTGTTTGACTAAGTCCATCATGCGGAGAAGCTCTGCAATGCTCCAGGCCTGAGATACCGATCCTTTGGGGCGATGTGGAGCATCCCCATCGTAAATCTCAGCCACAGTGCCCACTCCATACTGCGTCATGACGCCATCAAAGCCCTTGATAATTTTCTCAACGAAAATTTTAGCGGCTTTACCGTGTAGCTTGAGGTATCCCTCTGCAAAATGTCCCAATAGCCAAGCCCAAACTGTTCCGTTGTGGTAGGCATGGTCTCGACTGATTTGGTTGCCAAAATAGTAGCCTTTGTAGCCTGGATCATCTGGAGACAGGGAGCGCAAGCCCCTTGGGGTCAGTAGTTTGGATTTTATGATTTCCAGCACCTTATCGCACTTTTCCTCATCCAAAATCACATAAGGAAGGGAAGTTGCAAATACCATATTGGGTCGAATGGACCAATCCTTTTCTTCGGCATTGACCACATCTGCTAGATACCCGTAGTCCCAGGACCAAAACTCCCGGTCAAAGGACTCATGCACTTTTTGGGCAAGGGTGAGGTATTCCTCCTCTCCACTGAGTTCATGGTAGAAGCAAAGGGCATTGTACCACAGGGCTTGGATTTCCACAGGACAGCCAATTCGCGGAGTCACAGGTCCATCCGGCGTGATGGCGTCCATCCAAGTGAGTGCCACGCCTTCTTGTCCACCCCAAATTAGGCCAGAAGGGAGCATGTGAATGTTGAAATCAGTGCCTTCTTTGTAGCCTTCGATGATTCCCCGGAGCTTGGGTAAGTACCGGTCTTGAATCGTTTTTTTGTCTCCTGTGTAGTGAATGTATTGCTGCAGGGACCAAAAAAACCATAAGGGGGCATCTATGGAGGTCATGTTGGTGTAGTCCCCACTGCCGATGTTGGGGAAAAGCGCACCTTTCAAATCTTTGGACATGGTGTCCATGATTTCTAGGAAGGTGGCTGTATCACCGGTAGCCAAGGTCAATCCAGGAGCGGCGATGAAGGTATCCCTTCCCCACCATCCAAACCAGGGGTAACCTGCGATTACCCGCACTTCTCCATCTCTTTTCCGGATAAATTGTCCTGCTGAGTTCTTCAAGCAATTTTCAAAATTGTTTCTTGGAATCCGGCGTGCAATTTCCTTGCTGAAGGCATTGGCTCGGGTGGCTGGATCTGCATCGGTTAATCCTGCGGAAAAAATAACGGATTCACCTTTGCCAATTTCAAATTCAAGGTATCCTGGCACAAACAAATCTTCTTGGTATTCATAGCCTCGCTCCCGCTCCTGTATGTATTCCAAATTGTAATACCATTCTGGTTTGGAAACAAAGGTTGCCTCCTTTGAAAGTTGCAGGTAAAGTGGATCGTAATTGGGGTACAGTTGAAACCGTGCTCCATTAGGCACTAGCGTATATGCTCTGTTGAGACGGTCGTTGGCTTTTTGAAGTTGGTGGTACCCACGAAAAGCTAAAAATGGCTGAATTCGAATTGTGGTAGGCGAATGAGCTTCAAGAAGGGTGTATCGGATCATTACTCGATCCCGGTTGGAATCAAGGATTAATTCTTTTTGCAAGAGGACTCCCCCCACTCGATAGGTCAGTTTGGGAATCGGCTCCGAATCAAAGTCTTCGAGGTACTTGTGTCCTCTGGGAGAGTAGTTTCCAGGAAATTTGGCAATGCCCAAGTTAAAGCTTGCACCATGTTGAATCACCGTCTCGTGAACGGTAGAAAGCATCACATGATTTTGGGAATCGATTTGTGGCTGTGGTACCACGAGTAAGCCATGGTATTTCCTCGTATTGCAGCCAATGATGGTGGTGCTGGTGTAGACGCCGGATCTATTGGTCCGAATAATCTCACGGTCCAGCGAATAATTCAGGTTGACTAATTGGGATTTATCGAAATGGATGTAGCTACTCATCTGGAAAAATTGAATGAAACTAAAAATAAGGATTTGCGAGGACAACAAAAATTAAAGTACAAAAAATAAAGGTTATGTCTCCATAACCTTCAGGTATTCTTCGATTTTAGGAATGAACCGCTTCCTTTTGCAGTTCCTCGCAGGTTTTGATGGCTTCTTCAAACTTGCTGAGGTAGTTTTTTATCTGCCGGATATTTACTGGTTTCACAACCGGAAACTTCGGAGATGATTGGAACAAAGTAAACATAGCTCGTGGTTTAGTTTCATTTTTATTGGCAAATGCTATGCCAAAATGAAGAGAAAGTTAACAAAAAACCCCTCGTGGGAGGGGTTTAGGGTGAAAGACCGGGCTCGAACCGGCGACCTCTGGATCCACAAACCAGCGCTCTAACCAACTGAGCTACAATCACCGTGTGGGGTTTCAACTCTCAGATCTCTTTGAATTGGTTTGCAAAAGTAAGGACTGTCTTTCGATAGAGCAAGACTGACGGCATTTATTTGTGTGAAAAATACCTAGGGGACGATCTCTTTTTTGGAGTAGATCTTGAATTTTTCATTGACCCTAGCTTGCAATAGCTCTACCCCACAAAAAGTGGCCATCCATGGAGGTCATCCTTTTCCAAAGTAATCCGGCAAGCTTTGTCTATATTTGTATTTCTGAAGCCAATTTGTTTCGGGTTTTTTCACTTTTCTCTCGTTTTCCAATGAGCAATGAACCGCAAGGATTTGATGCCTTCAAGCTAAACAAACAATTGCTCGATGCTGTAGCCGAGTCCGGATACACGATTCCCACTCCAATTCAGGAGAAGACCATTCCTTTGGCCTTGGCCGGGCATGACGTTTTGGGCATCGCCCAGACGGGTACTGGCAAAACAGCCGCTTACCTCTTGCCCTTGCTGATGAAAATCAAGTACGCACAAGGCATGCATCCTCGAGGCTTGGTGCTGGCTCCTACCCGGGAGCTAGTCATGCAAATTGAGGAAGTGGCGCAGCACCTAGCCAAATACACGGGCCTTCGAATCGTGAGTTTGTATGGGGGATTAGGACCGAAAACGCAAATCGAACTGGTGCAAGCAGGGGTGGACTTAGTAATTTCTACCCCAGGAAGATTCATGGATTTGTACCGAAAAGGTGCCATCTATACCAAGGATTTAAAAACCATGGTATTGGACGAGGCGGATAAAATGATGGATATGGGGTTTATGCCTCAGATCCGTTCCATTCTGGAAGTTATTCCCTCCAAAAGACAGAACCTGCTTTTTTCAGCAACGTTCTCTGGGCGAATTGACCACCTGGCAGCAGAATTTTTAGAGTTCCCTGAGCGAGTAGAAGTAGCACCTTCGGCGACGACGGCGGAGACCATTGCTCAGGTTAAGTACCAAGTACCCAATATCAAGACCAAAATAAACCTGCTGGCTCATTTGCTCGAGAACGAGGAGATTAACCGAGCCATGATTTTTACGCGCAGTAGAAAAAACGCGGAATCTGTGTATTCATTTCTGGAGCGCAAGCATTTTGGTGAGATTCGGGTCATCCATGCGAACAAGGGGCAAAATACCCGAATCAATTCCATGGAAGATTTCAAGGCGGGAGAAGTCCGACTCTTGGTGGCTACGGATGTAGCAGCTCGAGGCCTGGATGTTACCTTGGTGTCCCATGTGATCAATTTCGATGTACCCCTCATCTATGAGGATTATGTGCACCGCATCGGCCGTACTGGAAGAGCAGAGAATGAAGGGAAGGCCATCACCTTTGTCAATCCAGCCGAAAGCTACCATTTTGAAAAAATTGAAGAACTCATCCGAATGCAGGTAGAAGTACTACCTATTCCCGATGTGGTAGATGTGCCTGCTACCCCTTTTGAAGAAAAACAGGGCTATGAGCGGGAATTGGACCGACTTAAGCAGCGTGATAATCCTGATTACAAAGGGGCTTTCCACGAGAAAAAGGAGCGGCCTAAAGAAAACATTGGAAAAGGAGAGAAGGTAAAGGCCAGAAAGAAACAAAAGAAGCCTAACCGCAACCAACTCAAAACGAAGAATCAAAAAAATAGAGGAAAACACGGGGAGGGTTAATTCCTTTATCGAGTAGGTTGCTTTCAAAAAGAAAGTGAATCAACACCTTTAGGAATCAATTTTGGAAAAAAAGAAGGGGCCACATGGCCCCTTCTCTGTTATCGGTCTGTGCGGGTATTGGTTCCGTCTACTGGAGTACGTTGCTCTCTATTGGCAAGGTCCCAAGCGGTATGGAAGATCAAATGTGCGCGTTTGCTCATCAGCGGAAATTCAATTTTGTCTACTGTGTCGGTCACTTGGTGGTAGTCGTCATGTACCCCATTGAAGAAGAAGATCACGGGGATGTTGAACTTGGCAAAATTGTAATGGTCTGAACGGTAGTAAAAACGGTTTGGATCGTCTTCCGCATCGTAGCGGTAATCTAGGATCAGGTTGGTGTAGGTTATGTTGTTGTACTCGTTGATTTTTTTCAAGTGGGAGGAAAGCATCTCCGAACCAATTACATACACATAGTCCTTGTTGTCAGCCTTCTGGTATTCGTAATCAATTCGGCCCACCATGTCAATGTTGATGTTATTGACGGTGTTGGCAATTGGAAATACCGGGTGCTCGGAATAGTACTCAGATCCCAACAATCCTTTTTCTTCACCAGTCACATTCAAAAACAAGATGCTTCTTCTTGGTTTCACACCATCCTTGGCAGCCAAAGCAAAGGCTTCGGCAATTTCCATGACGGAAACTGTTCCTGAACCATCGTCATCTGCGCCATTGAAGGCATCTCCTGTGGCACTCACGCCCACGTGGTCGTAGTGCGAAGAAATTACCAATACTTCTTCTTTTTTATCCGTTCCTTCCAAAAATCCCATCACATTGACTGCGTCCACTGGAGTTTTGGTTTT
>JACCEC012656795.1_pt1 | contig 22556 bp, 19 predicted proteins | sample 7450121 | NCBI WGS metagenome assembly JACCEC01 (sample SAMN15323455, study PRJNA562643) | freshwater metagenome | isolation source: river surface water | place: USA:Blue River Watershed | collected 2017-08-18 | reverse complement strand
TATTCACATTCTTTGCCGCCTCTTGTCCCACCTTAATCGACTCTTCCAACAACTCTTCTTCCGTGAAAGATCGTCCCGGATACTTTTGTTTAATATGATCCGTGAAGTTCACAAAGATACTATCCGTGTCGCCATACGTCAACTTTGCCCCCACAAACGTCTTCAACGTGGTATCACGCGCATGAATCACCATATTTCGTCCGGTTGCCGTGGTACATGCCGCCAACTCTTTATAACAAATCGGACTGGTAGACGCACCCACCTGACCATAGAGTGAATTACATACCACTTTATATGCGAGCTGGAGACCTTCGAGTACGTCAATCTCGCCTTGTGAGTATGTATCATGGACGCGGAGTACATCGGCGCGTTTGATCTTATAAGTGCCATCAATCACATTGAATACAGAGTACTCTTCACTACTCTTGGGATCCGCAGCGAAGATACAAAAATCATTCGGGTCTTCTTTCGGATCGATCTCGGCCACTACGGCGCGTTTATCCGATGTAGTAAGAATACCCATCTTGGTCGTTCCATCGCGCATATAGATCGTCTGATACTCCATCTTTTTGCGCGTATCTTTGCGCGCCTTTAAGAGGACACGCAAAATCCGGGGAAGAAGCGCCTTTTCCCCGCTCTTCGACTCCGCAAAACGGCACACTTTATATCCCACCTTCTTCTTATCATCACCCACTCCTTCATATACATCATATGCGATCTCATTATACTTATAATCTGGAAGGTTATCGTACTTCTTCACAATTGTATCTTTGATCAAATTACAATTGCTCTCATTACACACAATCGCACCTTCCTCTTGTAAATTCCCTTTCGACTTCTTCGCCTTCCCCTTCGTGGACGCCGACGTTCCCTTTCCACCACTTGCCATCAAAACCGCCGTTAAATCACTATATCCTTCGCTACTTTGATCACAATTCTTCAACCGATACTCACGATATCCCACAATCGAGTCATGTGAAATGTTTTCCGCAATCATCGACGACGGATAGAGCGAGTTATAATCCATCACGACTACCGGCTCGAAGTATACACCCGGTGTAGGGACGAAGACGATCGCACCTTCATATGACGCTTTATCAATATCATCATCATTCAGATCCTTTACGACAAATCCTTCTTCGCTTGTAATCTTGGCTACAAGTGAGAAGATCTTGATACCTTGTCCTTTCAAGAAGAGGTATGAGAAGGGCACAACACATACATTTGCCATACCAATATTACTCACCAGCACTTGGCGATTGTCCATCAAGCGATTGACCAGATCGCAATCCTTAATACAGTAAATTGCGATTTCTTGGATATCTTTGGGTGTTCCGCGCTTGTAATTGGCGAAGAGCTCTTTGGGAGAGAGATCTACCTTCTGTTGTTTCATGAAATGCTTGGCTACATTATCCAGTTTATACGAGTCGAGTTTATAATCGCGTTGCATCACTTTGAGCAAATCGATTTGTACCACACCTTCCATATCCAAAAAGTACAAAAAGTTATCTCCCAGTGCTGCCGACGATAGATTCTGTTCTGTCAGTTCCACCTTCCGCTCATTGCTCGTCCTTTGAAGTGTATGGAAGAGCTGTTCATGATAAGGTGAAACAAGGCCTCCATTTCCACTTTCCGCGCGTTCCCATATGTACTTCCAATCAAAACCCCAAATGTTATAACCCGTTAAAATGTCGGGATCAATCTTTGCCATGAACTTCGCCCATCCCAAAATGAGCTCCTTTTCGGTCTTAAAACTCTCCACCACCGCATTTTCAATCGGATCACACTTGCCCAACGTTGCGATATACGAGAGTTTACACTCCTTTTCGCCGAAAATGTTCACGGTGGTTCCAACTTGAATGACCGGATCAAGTGGGTTTGTCGGTTTCGGAAATGCACCATCATTGCTGACGCATTCAATATCAAAGGAAGCGATGAGCATCTTCCCGATCACGTTCTTCTCCACCTTTTGAACTTTATTATATACACAATTCACCTCAATTTGACACCGAGAGTGTTTACTGTTCAAATCAAACTTATCGTCGCTCACACTTAGATTCCGTTCATAATCACCATATTTGATGGTCATCCAACCGGCGGGATCCAAATTTTGTGTGTGGAAGAAGCGGAGCATCGGCTTCACTTTTGTCTCACATAAGTTTTTGGAGAGATCATACTCTTTGTTTAGCTTTATGATCTCGATCTTCTCCTTCAAAATCTTCGTCTTAAATCCGTTATATGCCGTTGTACTGTGAAAGGTGAACTTCGCATATTGGAAGAGTTCATTATTGGTAAATCCGTAAAACTCCTTTCGCGAAACAAGCTCGGCGCTTACCAAACCTTTGCTATGCCAATCACCCGCTTTCGACTTCAACATATTTACCAAACGCTCAAAATTCGCAGGAATCTTCAACTCATCCGGAAGCGAAAGGTAAAAGTACGGCTGGAAGTCGAGAACATTGATACATATAGAATGTCCCTCCTCCGTAATACCATAACCACGAATCATTTGCTTCTTCAAATACTCACGCTTCTTATACGATTTCTTTGAAGAACTCTTATCTTTATCAAATGTCGCAAAAGAGAGGTCTACATCGCCTTCATCCTCGTCATCCGAATCACTCTTTGCGATCACCGTAATATCCGACTCTCTCCAATCGATGATCTGAAAGAGGAGATCACGGCGATTCTTAAAGTAATCATTGGGTAAAGTGGGACGCAACATTCGAATAAGAATCCGTATACTTTATACTCTCATAAGCGCTCTATATTGAGAAAAGTTCTCTAAATCACTTTTTATGTTTCATCCATCTTTTCAAAAGAAGATAAAAGAAAAATTATCATTTCATAAAAAAAAGAGAAAAAAATGATCTCACACAGATAAAATAGAGAGTGGATATAGAGGAAATCAATAAAAAGAGTATATACGATCTACGATTTTTTTTGAACGTAAACGTAAAAGATGGAATCGAAATCTCTTCATCAATGTGGGTTGCGTAATCGTGGAAATACATGTTTTATGAACACATTTTTACAATGTTTGATGAGTATATGCGAGCTGAATGATTATTTTACATCAAATGAGTACGTAAAGGACTTATCGAGTCGAACCAAGCATGCCATGCGGAAAGGTGAAAATATCACAGTGAAGAGCACACTTACCCGCGAATATGGGAATATGATCAACTTCTTATCGGAGCATCGTGTGAGTATATTTGACCCCAAGGGTTTTCACGAGTCTTTCCAAAAGTTGAATCACATTTTCCATGGATATAATCAGCATGATTCCACCGAAGCCCTTACGCTTGTACTGGATGCTTTCCATGAGAGTTTAAAGTATGGTTTGCGGTTATGGTATAGTGGAAATATTGAGAATCCGACAGATCGTCTGATGACGCGTTATGTGGATAGTATCAAGGATCAAGCTGCGAAGGATTATTCGATCATCTACAAGCTCTTCAATGCGCATATTATTCAAACCTTGATATGTAAGGAGAGTGATCGCGATGGCGAGGAGCTTTCGATGCGAGTGGATCCGTATATGATGACTCTCTTGGAGATCCCGAGTGGAGCAACGGAGTTGTATGAATGTTTCGATGAGTTCTTCTGCGACGAATCGCTGGATGATGATAATCTCTATTATGATGAAAAGAGTAAGACCCGTGTAAAAACGGATATTCGTAAGCAATTCATTCACTTGCCTGAGTATTTGATCATTGCCTTGAAACGGTTTATTCCGATGGGTGGTGGATATCGCAAGAATAAGGCTCGCATAGGACTTCCGTATGGAAATGACCTTCTTGATGTGGGTGATTATACGGTGGGATATGAGAAGAATCAGGCGCTTTATGATCTACACGCGATTGGACTTCATAGCGGTGATATGAATGGAGGGCATTATTATGCGTATTGTAAGAAGGAAGGGAGCGAAACGTTTCTTGAATTGAATGATAGTCATATTTCGCAAATTGATTTGAAAGAGCGCGAACATGACATCTTTACCCAAGGATACCTCTTCATTTACAAAAAGTACCCTCATCCCGTTGCCGAGTAAATAATCATATACATTATTATTATTATTATTTAATTATTATAAATATTTTACATAAAGATAAAACATAAAATATAAAGATAAAACATAAAATATAAAATATAAAATATAAAATATAAAATATAAAATATAAAATATAAAGATAATATAAAACATGAAATATAAAACATAAAACAATATTTATAATAAATATGTTATTATAAATATATATTCTGAGAGATAAAAAGTATTTATATAATATAGAATGATATGGATTGATTTTGAATAGAAGATGAATCGTTCAAATGTGAATTCAAATTCAAATATATACAAGAATTCATCCAAAAATACACAAAAGCTCATCATTTCTGCCGGAAGTGCGCTTCTCATCTTATTGGTATCGATCATCGTGATTTATATCGCATATTATACCTATGTATACTACTCCGTCCCATGTAATAATAAGATCCCATATTTTCACTATTTAACGAATTTCGGGGCAAGTGCTTTCTGTATCCCCGATGAGATCCGCCCGATCAATCTCGACAGCACAACCGTTTATGAAGAGGGAATTGGACTTGAAGGAGAAGATTCTCCATCGTCGCCTTCATCTCTGGGTGATCAAGTCTTTCAAATCTCGAATCAAACGTTCGGTTGGGAGGAGGCAAAGTGTAAGTGTGAGTCGTATGGTGCGCGATTGGCCACGAAAGCGGAATTAACGGATGCGTATAATAAAGGCGCTCATTGGTGTTCATATGGTTGGATCGAGAATGGTGAGGCGTACTATCCCGTTCAACAATGTGAGCTCGATCGTAAAGCTCAAAATATACGTGAATATGAGGAGATGTTAAAGAATCATTATAAAGAACCGCGTAAATACACATGGGAGATGGTAAATGAGGCACGCAATAAGATGGAGCGTGAAAATAGTATGGACTTCTGTGGTGGCGCGGCGGGATTACACGGTGGCAAATTTGAGAATCGAAATATCAAATTTGGGGCAACATGTTTTGGCAAAAAACCACCTGGTATGGCGGTTCGCGAAAAGGTGGCCAAGTGTGAAAAGAGTGATGCTGAAAAGGCGCGAGAAACAGAATCGAAGAAACAAGCGGAAGAGCAGAAGAAGTGTGATGGAAAGAGCCCATCTGATGTGATTGCCGCTTTCAACCCAGATAAATGGTAAATATAAAACTTAAACTTAAACAAAAACAAAAAAAACAAAAAAACAAAAAATGATTTTTTGATATTCTATCATGGATTTGATCATCCAAAAGAGGATCAAATAAAGAAGTAAAATGACCGCATATTCCCCATTACGTAAACGTGTGAAGTACCTCGATTTTATCGATTATATTCAGAATGATGCCAACTCTTTAATAAAGAGTGATGATCATCCATTTCCGATTCAATCGATTTTTGAGGATTTCATGCGTTTGATGGATGTGGATTGCGCTGTGAGTTTCGAGTATACGTTCTTCGAATTGATGAAGATCGAATCGTTTACGCACAAGCCTTCCAAGAAGAATCAGAAGATTTTAATCGAATATTTTGATCATCAAAACCGCCTTTTATCACATATTATACCGGATACACAAACCGAACAAAAAGTGAAGTTAACAGGATCTTCCTTTGCGAAGATTTATGTGGATCAAACACCCGATATGATGTATCATTGCCGAAAGTTATATAAGATCTTCAATGTATCGAATTACTTTTTGGAGATCATTCAAGAGGCGTTTGTCGGCTACTTTTTACATTCACTCTTTCCGCTTCATGTTCCGAAGATTTATGAAATCCGACGTTTGGAGCGAAACAGTGGAAAGAAGAAGTATGTGTACTTTACGCAAACATTCTTTCAAGAAGGGACGTATTATGCGAATTTTGATAAGTACACATTGGAGGAGCATATGATGATTTTGATTCAAATTTGTCAAACACTACACAAATTCCAATCACTCATCCACTTTATTCACGCGGATCTTAAAACAAATAATATTTGTATTACACGGGATCCAGATACCAAAGATTTGTGTGTCCATTTTATCGATTTTGGCTACTCATCTTTTGTGTATCAAAATCGCATCATCGGTGCCGATTTGGATCTCGGATTTGAATCCTTCTGTAAAGATATGACCTTTTATGAATTCTCAAAAGAGAAGCAAATATCACATATAGCAAATCATAGCGATCCCCATAAATGGTCAGGAGATCTCTTTTATCTCGTATATACGATCCTCTTTTATCATGCGACGTTTGGAACGCCACTATTTGCGATCCTTCATCCGCTATTTGATGTAGAAGTGGATGGGCACCGTATCAACGTTTTTAACGAATTGTATAAATTACATGAGTCATCGTTTGATTTCATTGGTTTCTTTATGAGTAAATCGTCGTCGATGTTTACGGAATATTTCGGATCTGCTGTGGATCGAGATGCGTTTTATGAGCGATTTCTTCCAGAGAAGATGATTCAGTACTTATTTGATATTTGATTCAATATTTAATTCAATATTTGAATCAATATTTGATTCAATATTTGATTCAATATTTGAAAAGATTAAAATATAACATTTTATAAATAAAAAATAAAAAATAAATTATGAATATTTTATTTGTATTTTGTATTTTTATACATTGATTACTTTCACAAAATGAAATTTAAGATATACATAATGAAAAAAGTGAAATTGCGCCACCTCTTAAAAGAAATTTGATATAGAGGAAAAGAGATCAAAGAAGATTGAAGAGTATGGCAAGTTATATCCAAACCGAAGAGATCGACGAGCTCGACTATTTAGATGCGACGGACTATGAGGTGATTGAGTTTATCAAAAACTTGGAGAAGCAGAATACGCTTACAAAGCCGGATCCGACGCAATATCGTGTTGCGACGCATACAACGACATGTTATATGGGAAACAAAGCTCATCCTGACTCGGAGTTGTTTCTTGACATTTCGGGTATTGTGAAGCTTATTACGCGAAAGGTGATTGAGGATAATTATTTGAATCCTGTGGAAAATCCGATATTCCAGGGTATTGTGACAGATCATTTGAATATCCGTTTTGACGATGATATGTATCGCAAGAAGAAGTATAAGCCAAATAGTGTTTGTGTTTCCGAGGTGGTAAAGGCTGAGGATGGATCAGAGCGTATCGTATTAAATGAGTACTTTAATGAGAAGGATCATGAGATGACGCGGGCTCGTTTGGAGGAGCTTTTGAGCAAGGATGATTCGCACAATATTCAGAAGAATGGTCGTCAGAAGCGTGAGAATAAGAAGAAGAGTGATCTGAATGATTATCATAAGAAGAATATCGTTTCGGTTTACAACATCGATGATATTGAGCAGAAGCAGAAGAAGGTGGTTCAAGCGATTCAAGTGATTGATGAGACGCATAAAGAGGAAAATGGTGATGAGAAGAGTGTGAAGTCAAATGCGGAAAAGAAGGAGTATGAGCATATGTACAATAGCTGTTCGATCATCATCAAGCCGACGAAGGATATCAAGGCCGTGAATATTTCTCTATTTAGCAATGCGCAAATGACGATTTCGGGATGTAAGAATCATTATGACGGGTTGGAGGCGGCGCGGGCACTTCTTACAGCATTCAAGGAGAATCAGCATGTGATCAAGGGGATTAAACGATTGGATAAGGATGCGCCGACGGAGAGTGCGCGTCGAAAGAATAAGATCGTCTTTCCTGTGCCGAATGAGGAGTATATCCGGGATGTGGAGATTTTGAAGTACAATATCACGTTGATCAATGCGAACTATAATACGAATTACAACATTGATTTGAAGGAGTTGAATCAAATATTGGTGGAAAATGAGGAGGAGCTTTTTGTCGTTTACGACCCGGAGAAGCATCGCGGAGTTCAAATCAACTACTTCTGGAATAAGCGGAATGATGTGGCTGCGGGAACACGTGATTCCCATTTAGCGCAAGATGGAGTGTGCCGTTGTGCGCGGGCGTGTAGTGCGAAGAAGGTGCGCAAGAAGTCCTACTCATCCTTTGAGATTCGGAATATGAGCAATAATTATGACACGTGTACAAAGGTGAAGATCTGTATTTTCAAGAGTGGATCGGTGGGATTGATTGGTGGAACCGATCCGAAACATACGGAGGACGCATATAAGTTTGTGAATCATCTTTTGGACAAGTACTATACGAAGATTGTGAAGGTCTCATTGGATGAGTACTTGAAGGATAAGAAGGAGAAGAAGAACGAGGCATTGATTGAAGTGATCAAAAATTGTGATGAACAGCTTGGATTGGGTATTGAAGCGCAAGCGCAAACTCAAACCAAACCGAAGAAGAAGAAGGTAGTAAAGAAGAAGATCTCTCTTGTCATGAAAGAAGGTGATAATCTATCAACCGTCTAATCATGCCATACTATTATCTTATTTTTATCATAACTTTATAAATATTTATAAATATATAAATTTATAAATATTTTAACTTTGTAAAAGTTCAAAAAGTATAGGAGTGAAATATACGTTCATATTAAAGAACTTTTTTATATAAAGTATATATACGACTGCGTTTAAATTTTAAAAATGGCATCTATGGTCAATGCTCCTTCCAACCCAAATTATATCATTGAGATTAAGACGGTTCAAATCTGGGCATTTAAGACCCTGATAGAGGCTTTAAAGGAGATTATTACAGAAACGAATATTGACTTTCTGCCTACGGGAATCCGCATCATTTCGGCGAATCCTTCGTCGACGATTCTGGTATCCGTGAAGCTCGAATCGGATAAGTTTGAGAAGTATTATTGTAAGCACAAATTTTCGGCAGGTGTTCTGATGATCAACCTCTTTAAGATCATCCGCGTCCTTTCGGGCAATGATACACTCACTCTCTTTGTGGAGGAGGGAATGAATCATAAACTGGGTATTCGTATTGAGAATGCGGATAAGAATACGGTGACGACATACTATATGAATCTGATTGATGTGGATCATACGCAATTCAACATTCCTGCGATTGAGTTCCCTTCGGTGATCACGATGCCGAGCAGTGAGTTCAATAAGATTTGCCGTGATATGAATAATATTAGTGATGTCATTGAGATTAAATCGATTGATAATCATTTGATGTTCTCGTGTGAAGGAGAGTTTGCGAGTCAAGAGACGATTATGGGTGAGAAGACGAATGGTCTCAATTTTGTAAAGAGTGAAAATACGGAGATTATTCAAGGATATTACAACTTAAAACACCTGATCCTCTTTACCAAATGTACGAATCTGAGCCCGAGTGTTGAGATCTATATGAAGAATAATTATTTGATCATCTTCTCGTTTAGTGTGGGTGGTATCGGCGTTTGTCGTTGCGCGCTTTCTCCGAAATCAACGGCTTAATTTTCTTCTTATGTAAGAATATCGATATCATATCTAAAAAATTTACTATTTTTTATATATCATATAAATCGTATCATCTTTCATAAAATATACCAACGTAAATGAACGCGTCACGCTACTTTCCGGAATATTCCGATGGTACCATGAATGCCGTTTTGGAATTTGTGAAGAAAGCAACTCAATCTTTTGACGAATCCCATGGTTTTGACCATGCCCATAACGTAGCCATGCGGTGTGCCGATATTATGTATAATGACCCGCATGTTTACGCTTATATTGAGGCGTATCCCGATTTATCGACAATTATTATGATCTGTGCGTATCTTCATGATGTACGAGATCACAAATATGAATCCATTAGCGTAAGCGAAACGGAACTCTATGATTTTATTCGATCCATTGCCGAACCCTATTTTGAGCCGATTGTTCAGATCATCCACGATGTTTCATATAGCAAGGAGGTGAAAGGACTTACACTCGAGTCGGCTCTTCACGAGCCGTTTGAGATCGCTTTGATAGTGGTTCGCGATGCGGATCGCATTGAAGCGATCGGATATAAGGGTGTGGAGCGGTGTTTGCTCTATACAAAGGAGAGTGGCGGTATCGTTCCGGATGATGCGATTAAGCACATTCGTGAGAAATTGATCCGTCTTCTTCCCGAAAATTACATTAAGAGTTTGCGTGGGCGCGAAATTGCGCTTCCACTCCATCGCGAAATGTGCGCATATTTGCGTGATATGGGCGAAACCATTCCCGAGGATTTGATCCTCTAAACCATTTTATTTTTCGTTCTGTTTGATCAAAAAGTATCTATTTTATAAGAAGATAAGGAAATAAAGAAGATAAATAGTTATATTATAAATCGATTCATCTATCAATATGTCGGAAACGATTTATCCTGAAAATTTGCGTAAATACGTCGGTGTAATTAAACAGAATATCGATAAATGTTATTACACCTACTCATATCAAAATAAAGAAGCAAATGTTTATGAAAAGAAGAAGTTTCCTTACTTTGATGAACCATCTCGTGTACATGCGTATCAAGCTGCCGTACAATATAAGATCGATTATTCGATTCAAAATAATCGTGTCTTAAATGTATATACAAAGGTTGTGGATCCCGAAGATGGAAGTGAATATTATAAAGTTCAATTAAATGTGAAAGATGCTGTATTGCTCGTCGATATTCGCGATCTTCCACTTGTCGAAATGTTCGATTGGCGCATTCAAAATAATTCGAAATATGCCACTTGCTATATGAATGATCAAGAGTACGCCAAATTTCATACATATCTCACAAGTCTTAAAGAGCGTGAGCATGATCATGATCATAACTATGATGCTCATATATCCCATATGATTGAAATTCTTAATCAGAAAGGGAGCACCTCTTCCGATGAGAAGAAGCGCCAACGCCACTATATTTCATTTCACCTTCTCAAATATGGTTTAGAAGATGTTGATTTTATCAACAAAAATAAACTGGATAATCGCGATCGCAATATTGGATCTCTTACCAAAAATCAGCGCATATGGAAATCTCACATTGGTGATGCCAAATTGCGCTCCAATAATAGCTCCGGAAAAGCGGGAGTCTTTTACGGCAAATGTGGTAATTATGATTATTGGGAAGTGCGTGGTAAGGATTATTTCGGAAATAAGATTTATCGCAAATTTAGCATCAATAAACATGGCTATGAAGGCGCGAAACATATGGCTGTTCACTTCCGCGATTTGATTATTGATAAGTCTTATAAACCGCATCAATTAGATGAGATTTATAAACAAGTTGTACATGATTTCGAACATTATGAAGCACAATGCCAAAAGTTAGAGATCTCATTTGTGAATCAAGAAGCAACAGAAGCACCACGTGAAATCGATCCAACGCTTCTTGATATGATTGAAGAGGATGAAGATTTCATTTACTCATCGCATTCATCTTCATAAACATTGCCATACATATTGTCAAAGAATTCACTTGATACTTCCAAAAAGTACATAATATCGGATAGCATAATCATCTTCTCTTCTTCCTCTATTCTAAGATGGAATGACATTTTATTTTTATTTTCATTTATTCTACATATTTCCTTTATATTCAAAAGTGATGAATATAAATCGTAGATTTCTTTATATCAAAAAATAGAAAAGAGTTTACTCTTACTCTTTATGCTGAAAAGAGTTTACTCTTTATGTTGTAAATAGTATGTATTCTCCAAATGTGTGCTCAATCCTTCGATATCTCTGCGGATATCTCCTGTTTTTAATCCCATGAAGTCATCATTCCAAATTTTGAAAATACAATTATTGATCTTCGGGCTTATACTCATTCCATTAATTTTCGCATTATGATCCGGTTTCTTCATAATATTCTCCATCACAATATAAAAGACGAGTTTTTTAAAGTACTCATATGTATCCCGCTTCATCAAACGGAGAGACCAATACCCACCGTTTAGATTCTTGGGATCTTCATAAATCGGTTTAATACCTTCACGCATAATAAAAAACATTCCACTACTCATATTTGTTAAATGCTTCATCACAAAAAGAAGATCATGATACGTCTTTATTTCAAATACCTTCTTATACGATTCCATACTCCAATTATTATCATCCGTCGCATGATACCATAATACCCATCCCGACTTTAATTGGAAATTCGATTCCATTTGATTATAAATAATATAATCTATACTTTATATATCATAAAAGTTCTTTAATATGAACGAACGCATGAAAAATACATTCAATGTGATCGATCATTTTCAATCGGTAAATGTTTGATCAAACTTTCCGTATAAATAACCGATTGCCAACGATGCCGCACTTGATATACATCCAAAGAGAAGTACATTATTTAATTTTGTATTGTACTCTTTTTGAACTTCCATCATGATCATCATCTTCTGTTGATTCAACGATTCGCTGAAATCACCATGGCATCCATCTTTTAAATATTGCGTCGCATACTCCGGTATACTTGGGCATAAGTACGACCCACACTCTTCCGAAGAGTATGATTTAACTCGCTTGGCTGACCGGAGGTCAGCAGCGAGTAGCAGGGAGTCCTCATCTTTGCCTTCAATTCCGATCCATAGAGAGATGAGTGTAATGAGTGGTATATATATGCGCATTTTATGAAATATAAAATAGGTTCTACTCTATTTTAGGTTTAGTTTTATATGAAAAAAATAGAACGCATTGGATTACACAAAAGCGACCGAATTACTTCCGTGAAATTCAAATCGCTTCGTATTCTTCTTATACGTTTCACTATGAATCGCATGATCATTTATCGTCTTTTCAAATAATGATGTTATTTCATATATATCTTTGACCGCAGCTACTGCTTCCACTTCCGGTTGACGCACCACTTTCGGTTTATAAATCGGTGATCGACACACAATACATATCGGCATTTCATATCGATTGTGATCACTCTTCACCCAATCATTATAACACTCTTTGTGTACCATGTGTTTACACCGGAAAAAGTAGGCATCCTTATGATTCACAATCTTCTCCGTACAACAAAAACATCCATCTTCAAGGATCTCTGTGTTATATGGTTTATGATCATCGCAACAGAATAAATACTGATTTTCGCTTAATCGGGTTCTACACCGCTTGCCACTCTTTGTCAAACCGACACACCGATTTTTAGAAACATTCAACTCTTCAAAGTTTTTAAATGAAATATCCATTTTCAACATCTTCTTTTCACAAAATTCCTCTATATCTACTTTTATATTTATGAATTGATGTAAAAATATACTTACAAAATCATGGAGTGATCTAAATATGCCGGGATATCAAAATCAAAGTGTATGAAAGATTGGATCGTGCGTTGAAGAAAGTAGAAGAGTAAGCCGAAGTAAATGGTATACACGACTGGATAAAATAGATAATATATGATATTTATGAGTGCCAAAATGATCAAAATGGGTATATATATAAATCCGTATATGAAGATCGATTTACAAATCATATATGCGATTGTATGTATCCGCGCACTCCATGGATAATTATATATTTTATATGTTTTGTAAAAATCATCGATCTTTATATATTGATCTTTAATCACCGGATGCGTGATATCGTGCGAAAAGAGACGCACTCCGATATTCTGGATCGGCCATAAGACCCGCCCATTTCGCCCAAATGGAATATATTGAATATGTACATGTTGTTCATTAAAGTAGATCACTTTCACAAAGAGCTTCCAAAAGAAGTAATCATACATATGTGATTTATAATCTTTACATATATACAAACTTCGTTTTGAAAGAATATGAAAAGGGTGATCATTCATAATCTTTTTACATATGCGGTGTTGATTGCGATTTGTTTGAGAAAGGCATACGAGAGATTCAAAATCGAGATATGATGCGATCTTCACATTTAGATCATATGGTAATTTTTGATAATCGATCATTTTATCTATTTCGCATTCTCTTATCTTTTCATTTGATTTTATTTTTATGATTTGATTGGATCATAAAAATAAAATCAAATCATAGATAAAAGTATAGAATATATGGGAGGTTTATTTGAAAAGTATGGATCAATGATCCTCAAAAGAGGCACCCTCTTATATCATACGAGTGATTCAAGTGATTTTGAAGAAGATTCAAATAATAAACCTTTTTTATTTTGCACATTTCATCCATCTGAATGGTCTGGATATACATATGTTCATTTTATACGATTACAAAAAGATATATGTTTATTATTTATGGTGAAGGATATTATAAATGACCGGATTATATCTGCTTTACCTGATATAGTAGATGATCCACGTGAAAATTTAGCAAAAATGCCGACTTCCTGCAACTCTCTGTCAAGCAAGTTGAATGATGTTGTATTGAGTGAAATCAGAGTGGATTTAGAAAAAGAGTATTTTCATGGTTGGTTTACATCAATTGAAAATAAAGCAACTGTCGAAGTTGCTCTAATGAGCGGTAAAAATATATATGAACATATAAAGAGTGAACCATTAAAGCGCGCGTGGAGAAATGGAAATTGTACAGATGATGGTGAAATATTTTGTAAAATATGGCGTAAAAGATATATACTCTCCTTTATTGAGAAAGGTATAAAATTACGCGTTCATAAACGATTTAAGAAATTATTTCGAAAATATAAATTATATGAAAAAAAATCAAAATATATAAATGAATATGTATTTCAAATCATTCTTGATCACGCAAACATTAAATTTTTACAACCACTTGAATAATTAGAAAGATCAAATGCTGATCAGAGAGATCACATTTTGATATAAAGAGAATTCACTTGTGCGATATCGCGTAGTAGTGGGATCTCCGCATTTTCGAAGAGTTGAAGCAACTCATAATTCTCCGTAATCTTACATATGTTCTTCACATCTTCCACAATGTTTTGTACACGCAAGATCACTTTCACAAAGTTGCCATCGAAAAGCGTGGGATGTGAAGCCAAAATCTCCCCATATGAGCATCCTTGAGCCCATTGATACAAAACTTCCACATACTCATATGATAGTTCATACTTTGTTCCAATTGAAATCCCATATTGAAGTTCCATATTTGCGTAATACGTCGACTTCTCCTCCAAATCGCGTATAATACGCTTCATGGTGCCCGGAAGTTGGAGATGTGTGGACTCATTCTTCCCCTTCTCTTCAATAAAGAGACCAAATAATCCGATCCACATCGGATAGTCAATTTCGCGATTTGATTGATAGGTATCGATCATGTATCCAAAGAGGAGTTCATTACACTCATTGATATTCATGCCGATTTGTCCCCGTTTCGTCAGAGTCAGGGTTGATCCGGATTCCAAATATCCAATTTCATAAAGAAGATCTTTCATGCGTTCGATATTTTGGAAAAGGAAGGTGCCCTCTTCATCCATCTCACTCTTTATCTGATCCATACGCTCGGAAATCTTCTTTCGCTCTTCATACTTCGCAATTTGATCCTCAATATTCGGATGTTTCTTCCGCAATGATTCCAACTCCTTCTCAATCTTATGTTTATCCTTCGGCTTCATCACAAAGAATGCTCCCAACCCAGCACCTGTACCACCATTTAACTTTGATTTCAACTTGATATACTCTTCCACACTTGATCCGCATTCCGAAGTCGATATGCTACTTGCCAACTTGGCATACTCTGCCATCAAATGTACCGATCGCTTCTGATGCCCCTCCATAAAATACGTCGATTCCAAAAAGTGATCGCTTCCCCCCGTCTCATTCGATAACTGTTTAAGAATAAACTGATATGTCGGCACAAACCGGGACTGTACGCGCGGACTCTTTCCACATAAAATATCCACAAAAATCGCATCACTCGGGAGATCCATTTGCGGCATCAAAATGACATTTCCCACCGGATCCAATCCGCGCCGTCCCGCTCGTCCACTCATTTGCGAGTATTCTGCATGATTGATATATCGCAATCCATCATTATCATACTTCTCCAACGATGTGAAGATCACCGTTTTCGTCGGCATATTCACACCCACCGCAAATGTCTCCGTTGCGAAGAGGATCTTGATATATCCCAATCCAAAGAGGATCTCCACGATTTCCTTCAAAATGGGGAGCATGCCACTATGATGATATGCGATTCCTTGTTGGATCAATTCAAAAACATCATGATATTGCGGCAATGTATCATATAACGACTTAAATGGGCTCATGTAATGATTGAACGTTTCCACAATCTTCGATCGCGTATTATGGTCAATCATTGTAATATGAACCATATGTGCGAGATGTTCGCACTGCTTCCGTGAAAAGACGAAGAAGAGAGCCGGTGTTCGCTTCAAATGATGAAGCGCATACACAAGCGGGTCAAGAAGCTCGATGGCCGAATACTTCTTATAACCCTTTCGGATCATCGCCATTGGTTCCATTTCATTCTTTGCGTTCATCACCAACTTCCACGGGAAATCATACTTCTCCTCGTCGCGGGTCATATCTTCCAAATCGCCATCTTCACTTCCTCCACTCTTCTTTATCTCTTCTTGGCGGCGCACTTCCCGTGCTCGCCGCTCTTGATAATACACTTGCGCAGCATCATAATCAAAGAGATAATGTTGAAGCGGAACAACACGATGCGACGTGGGGATGAGCATTGTATTCCGCTCTTTGATCCGCCCCACCCAGCCAGCGAAATCCTCTGCCCCTTCAATCGTTGCCGAAAGCATCACCAAAATGATCTCCCGCGGAAGCATGATGATCACCTCTTCCCACACCTTGCCGCGATCTTTATCATTGATATAGTGGACTTCATCAAAGATGACAGAATCGACACTCTCCATATATGCGACAGTTGCCTCATCGGTCTTGTAGAGCATATTGCGCAAAACCTCGGTCGTCATAATCACACAACGCGCCTCTGGGTTCATCTTGATATCTCCTGTTAAAATGCCTACATGCTCGGCGCCAAAGAGCTTTTTGAATTCGGCATACTTTTGATTGGAAAGGGATTTGATCGGACTCGTGTAGATGACGCGCTTTTTGGTGGCAAAGGCTTGGCCAATTGCGTAAAGGGCAAATGTTGTCTTGCCTGAACCTGTGTGCGCAGTCACCAAGATGTTTTCACGATGATGAATCCGATACATCCCCTCTTCTTGGAAGTCGTCGAGGCAATAAGGGAAGTGGAAGTGCTTGGCATCTTCGGGAACTTTATGAGGATCCGACTTGTCAAAGAGCTGAAAGTATGAAACCATCTTTATTTTTTTACTCTCGATTCTACATAAAAGAGAAAACACATCTCTCTTTTATCCAAATACAAATCACTTTTCACATTTTATCTATCTTTTGTTTTTATTATATTTGCGCAACCACCAAAAATCATTCATACTCTTTCCTCCCGTCATCGATGGTTGAACATTTCTATTTTTGAGATTCATCGTTCCATTTCCAGTTGAAACATTTCCGGATTGTACATTTCTGGATCGTACATTTCCAGGTTGGACATTCCCGGTTGAAACATTTCCAGGTTGGACATTTCCAGGTTGGACATTTCCGGATCGTACATTTCCAGGTTTGACATTTCCAGATCGTACATTCCCGGTTGAAACATTTCCAGATCGTACATTCACGGTTGAAACATTTCCAGGTTTGACATTTCCAGGTCGGACATTCCCGGTTGAAACATTCCCGGTTGAAACATTCCCGGTTGAAACATTTCCAGGTTGGACATTCCCGGGTGAAAGATTCCTATTTTTGACATTTATAGATCCATTTCCGGATAGATTTTGTGTAAAAATATTTTGTGCGATTTCTTTAAGAATCTTTTGTATTTTTGCGGTGGAGTTATTTAAATTGGCGTTATTCTTCTTTTCTGGCATCCATTTCGAAATATTTGTAATCTTCACTTCTTCATTATGCTTTAAGAGCCTTTCCATGGTAGATATACTTTTATTCTTATTTGCGCCTTCTTTAAAAATCAATTCATAGAAGAATTGAAAGAAGGCTTGATTATCAACTACATTCACACTAACCGTTTTCATCTTCTCATATAGATCTTTGAATGATTTCACACCCGGTATTAAAAATTGAATGGCATTCAGCAATCTCTTTCGAGGCGAACCTGATATATTCGCACGTTTATTAAAATTGATATGAAAAATATTCATCACTCTGTCCAATTGGGATTGATAATTCGCTTGTGTGAAAGTTAGATTCAATATTTCAAGAAGTGAACGCAACTCACCACTCGCATCATTCACTTTTATGGGACGCAATGTATATAATGATAATGATATCAAAAAGAAAACATAATGCGTTTGGAATTTCTTCCACTCTTTCTTTTCATTTAAACTTCTCTTCTTCTTTTCATTCTCATATCCATTCCCATTTTTCGAAGATCGATTTATATTTGATCGATTTGGTTCCATTTGATTCACACTACTTTATGAATAGAATTTATTTTTTCTTTTTCATAAATAATATATATCATTTAGATAGTGATATATAAATAAAAATGCTCTCTTACTCTTATACATATGTGTTCATCTTTTTTGTAATTCTTCTTCTCGCATATTATCTTTATCATAGCAATCGTCCAGAACATTTCGAAAATAAATCATCCGCATCCACATCGATTTCAAAGTATTACAAATGCGCTGAAAAACCCGTATCCCCCATTTTAGAAGAGATCTTCAAAACATATGGAATAACACACGTTGGAGATCACACAAAAAATCGATACACTTCTTCCACAAAGAAAAATATGAATTGGGAATTATATATCCCATGTGGTTATAACTTTGTTGAACACGAATTGCCAACCATTCAATTATCCGATGCGCCGTCGCAACTCTATATTTTCGGCATTAATGGATGTGATAAGATGGTGAGTAAAAATAATATTTGGAGCACATTAAAGAAACATTATGGTTTCGATGAAGCGTCTCAAATCATGCCCGCTTCATATGTTTTGGAAGATCGCGATGATATGGCGCTCTTTAAACGCGACTATCAAAAAGATCATATTTACATATTAAAGAAGAATGTTCAGCGGAAAGAAGGGCTCAAATTGACCAAAGATTACGATTTCATCACCAAAACCGCCGCATCCCAAGAGTATAAAGTCGTTCAAACATATATGCGTAATCTATATTTGATCAATGGTCGCAAAGTGAACCTCCGCGTGTATCTTCTCATCGTTCTTCAAGGGGATCAGCAGAGATTCTACATATCCACATTGGGTAAATGTATTTACACAAATAAAAAGTATAATGATAATGATTTCGACTTTGAATCAAATATCACCTCTTACCATTTAGACATGTCTGTGTATAAAGATCACCCTCGCACATTTGAAGAGCTGCGCACATATATTCAACTCGCTTGGCTGACCGAAGGTGAGCAGCGATCTGCTGCGACATGGGCAGGGAGTCGTCAAGAGCATAATCCGCAAAAGGATCCAAACGCACCATCACTCTTCTTCGTCAAAATGAATCAAAAATTACAGAAAATGTGCTCCGCACTTTCCCACGAATTCTATCAATCCGAAAATATACGTTCACGCAATGCCATCAGCTTCCAACTCTTCGGCGTCGACGTGATTATGAATGATCAGCTGGAACCATATATTCTTGAAGTAAATAAAGGGCCCGATATGTCCGGACGCGATGATGTGGATAAGAAGATGAAGTATACCGTTCAGGCACATATGTTTGAAAAAGTGGGTTTGATCAAAGATGAAGATATCGCATCATCGAATGTATTCTTTGAAATTTAACTTTTTAGCTTTGATTTCTCTTTCTCTTTCTTCCCTGTTTGATTTCTTTTTGTTTTATCTAAATATAAGATAGTACGATTTATCTTATTTTATCTTCATCATAAAGATGGCGCTCACTTCTTTTGAAAAAGAGGGTTTTTCAAATATACTCTCTCTATTGATCTTCTTTCTTCTCCTCTTTGCCATCTTTTACGCTTTCTACATTTCGATTCAACAGATCTTTCCAAAAAAAGAGTGTTCAACAGATTTAAAGCCAGAAACATTTGTAAATTTCTTATCGCTCAACGATGTGATTTATAATACGGATTTTTCAAATGAACCACCTGTGCGCGTTGCGCATGCCAAAGAGTACGAAGTTGCTGAACGGCGTGAAGAAGAACCAAGAGAGAAGAAGAATGAAACACCTCAACCGATTCAACAGAAGCCGTCAAATATATACGCATATGTGATCGAGAAGGGTAGAAATAAGTATCATTTACTCGATGATCAAAAGAGTCTATTATTTACGGTGGATGGATATAAAGACCCGCAATGGATTCATCAAATCAAGAGTGCGCAACGGAAAGAGATCACTGTGATTAAAAATAAGATGTATAATAAATATGAATTTTTATATAAAACAAAATCGGATTCGGAGATTCAACCCTATGTGATTGAATATCGTTCATCTCAATCCCGTTTTCTCAAAATCTACGATTCGCGTGATGAACACATCTTCTATCTCGAAAAAATAGAGTATAAAGAGGATAAAGATCAATTCAACCGAACACCCTTATACCGCATTTATGATTATGCGGAAGAGGTGGGAAAGATCTATTTGGATGAATCGGAAAAGCCGGAAGATCGCACATACATTTGCGTTCTTTCGGAAACCCGGAAAGATGATCAACACATTCTTCTATTCGGATTTTCACTGTACCTTTCACTCTATTATGATTCGGAATAATATATCATTCTATATTAGAAGTGATCTACGATTTATCCAATAAAAAATATATTTATTTTGATCGAAAAATAAATAAGTACAGTATATAAAAAGAGAAAAAATCATGTTCAAAAGTATTGTGTCGATCGAATCGATGAAAAATGCTAAAAATCAACATACATATATTATTACAAGATATACAGATCAGTCGATGATGATCAAAATTTATAAAGAAAATATGATCAATCACATACGCACCATCTATGCTTAGTTATCACTTGGGTGATAAGAAGTCGCCAATAGTCGTATTTTTGAAGCGCATTGGTTTATTCTTCATAATTTTAACACTATATGTTTCTTCACGTTTCACACGTGGAGTTTCTTCTTTTTGGCTCTCAATAATATCGCCAAATATATCAGTCATCTTTGTTTTTCCCTCAAATTTCCGCCGCTCTTCTTCACGCCACTTCATATCATCATTGTATCGATATGAATTATTGAAAAGCGGTACATCGCCGCCATCATCGTCAACTTGTGGTGTGTATGCTTTTTGGATTTCACGTTTTTCAAACGGATGGATGATACTATCGTGATACATCGATTGCTCTTCCAAATAGGATTTTTTTGATCCTTTTGTTTGCATTGCCCCATTATTTGCCAATTTGTCGGCCATATCATTATATTTTGAATGAATATCCGTGGCATCAGTGTGAGCGCGTACTTTCAGAATGGCGATATCATACTTACGAAGATAAGAAAGGGCGGTGATGATCATATCTTTGTTAGGTACCTCTTCGCCATCTTTGCGATAATTCGCCTTTTCGTATCGTTCTCCCGTTCCTTGAAAGATATACTTACAATATTGTGAATCAGTGAAGATACAAAGGCGGCGATTACTCTTTACATCTTCGTCTAAGAGTTCGATGGCATGAAGAATGGCGCGCATTTCGGCGCGATTATTTGTCTTTTTGGGATCATTCAGCTTCTCCGCCAACTTGATATTCAATTCGGGGATCACAATTCCATATCCACAATATATATGACCGTCATTTCGGATGAGGCTACCATCGGTGTAAATGAGGAGATTGCGATGGGCATCCTCCGCATGTAATACAGAATCGATTTCATCATGATTCTTTGTTTCCGCATTTTCGCGCTTTTGAATAAACTTCGGTTTATGATCGCCGAAACCGACCTTTTTAAATGTTTCGGCATCTTCAAGTGTGTCAAACTTCTTGAAGATCGCGCCATGAAAGTCCTTTACCGCCTTTTGACACTCCGGCCATGAGTGGTAAATCGCAGCACCATTCCGGCCTTTGTGAACCGCATAATAGGGCATTTTTTTGAATTGAAATAGATTGATTCTTGATTCTTATCCTACTTTATCACGATTCTTTTATTCTCATCTTTTTAGATCACTTTTTCTTTTTTATTCTTTCAAATCAAATCATACTTTATTGGAAAATTTGATCCCTTTTACTTTGAGTGTCAATGAGTCATCGCGATAGGTGATATAATGTTTCATGGGTACATATTTGAACTCTTTGAGTGCGGAAGGAGACCACATAATCTCGATATTATTTGCGCGATTATTCATAAAGAGTGTATGAAGAACGTGTTTTACGGGTATTTTAAAAGAGCGTGATATGGAAACAACATTCTGGATCTTCGATTTTAGCTTCCGAATCAAATCTGTCCTCATCTCTTGTTCAATCTTATACTTTAAAACATCACATGTTTCATCCATATATTGATGAAACTCATTTAGATTCAATTTGATTTGAAAGTACTTCTCCGATTCATCTAAAAGTATGATCCCATCATAATAAATATGAACCAAAATATGCTGTTCAAAATCCATCTATGGATGTGTATATATTTCTATTTTTATAAGTGTGATTTTATACATATTTTGAACGAAGGATTATGAGTTTTTTTTCTTTTTTTTTTCTTTTTTTTTTTTTTTTTTTTTTTTTTTTT